>Ga0310696_10003289_pt1 | contig 20316 bp, 17 predicted proteins | sample AusTroGonzalo_MG_4_FD_203885 | JGI IMG/M metagenome (GOLD analysis project Ga0310696, IMG submission 203885) | Bovine rumen microbial communities from tropical cattle in Woodstock, Queensland, Australia - Gonzalo_02 (v2) (version 2) | ecosystem: Host-associated > Mammals > Digestive system >... | reverse complement strand
GTTTCTTCTCCGTTGAGGAAGGCAAGCCACCTGCTTCCAAGTTCAACACAGGCATGAATCTGTGATGCAAGCATCTTTGCCCTTGCGTTGGCGTCTTCTTCCAACTCCTTAAGCCTGTTGAGACGGGTCTCTGCATTTACTGCATCTTCCGCAAGGAGATAGACCCTCATCAGTTGGTTTGCAATCATTGTGTCTGCGTGGAGGGAATGCATCTTGAGGCTTGATGTGTCGGCTCCGCTGAAAATCATCACGGCATTTTCAAAATCGCCTTTGGCCTCGTAAGCAAACGACATTTTCACGCAGCCGTCAAAGTAGGCAATGTTGTCTTTGGGGGTTGAAGCCAGGATTTTTGAAAACTTTTCAATAAATGCATCCGGATTACTCTGCACATACAGAAGAGCTGTAATTGCTGCAAGTTTTCTGTTTGCAAGCCTTGAAGCCACGAACCTTCCAAGTACAACTCCGAGGAGCAGAAGCATGCCTATGAAAGTCACCTTCATGACCGTACCCTGGGCAGAAAGATAATCATTGAAAATAAAGAATGCGGCAAAAGCGCCGAGCATGGCTCCGCAGATTACGCAGATTAAGGTCTGCTTTTTGAAATATGCAACCATAACAACCCCCGTTATTCATTATAGATAAAAAAAGCAGGGTATGAAACCATACCCTGCCGTATTCTTCATGGTAAATTCTACAGCATGAATGAGAAGAGGAAGGAAGCGATGATAAGAACGATTCCACCTCCGAGTCTTGATGAAAGCTGTGCGTATGCAATGAGGTCCATACGGTCAGCAGCACCGAGACATGCCAGGTCGCCGTTTCCGCCACGGTTTGCCATACAAAGACCTGCTGTGATAGCAGAGTCGATGGGATAGAAACCGACAAGGTAACCAACTCCACCTGCACCGATGATAGCACCGATAACAATGAGCAGTGCCATGACAACGTTACCGGGTGTGAGGGCTGTGAACAGCTCGGCAATATTGAAGTCAGCACCCATACCGACCATGATGACGATTCCCATGAAGCCGGACATGAAGCTCTGAAGTCTCTTTGCACCACCGCGGATGTTCTCAGGGATGATACCTGTTGCTGCCAGGATGACAACGAAGATGATCATGTAAGCATACTGGTGAATTGCTGCACCTGCGATTGTGGGCAGAATATTCTTGGACATAAGACGTCCGACTGAGTAACAGGTTACTGCCAGGAACAGAGCTGCTGCAACGTCGCTCAGGCCAACCTTGACCTTCTTGTCGTCACGTGCAATGTTTCCGCCCTTTCTGAGCAGAGTCTTCTTGTCGCCTGTAAGAATTCCACCCTTACCCTTCTTGTCAAATGCTGTTCCGAGGGCGTTGAGGCCTGCAGAAGCAATGATACAGAAGATGTTGGCAATTGTGAGAATGATGATTGCGAATGCATAGTAGTTTGCACTTGCGTCGCCTGTCACCTGCTCGTAAATCTGGCTGAGAGGAACTGCACCTGCACCGTTACCACCACCCATGACGGGGAGGACGTACTTCAGGATTGTTGTTGAGGGTGCAACACCGAAGATCAGGCCGCCGACTACGCCCAGGACACCTGCACAGAGAAGACCACCAAGGATGGCGGGGATGTAACCTGCGAAGGACTTGAGAAGAATATCCTTGTCCAGACCGAGGACTGAACCTACGATCAGACATACGATGAACATCTCAAGGAAGTTTGCGTCATCGGAAATGAAGCTGTTAATGTTGGCAACTGCTTTCTCGGGAATAAGGCCGAAGTGAAGCAGAATTGCAACACCGAAGAAGGCCATCAGAAGGCCTCCACCAATGTAGTTGTTCCAAATCGGGAGTCTTTCACCGATCTCGTTGAATACTACTGCAAGAGCAAAACATGTGGCCAGAGTGCCGGTCATGCTGCTTGACTGCGATCCTATGTACATTGTAATACCGCAGATTACAACGCAGCAAAGGCTGAGCCACCAAGGCATTCCATATACTTCCAATGTCTTGGCTTTGTTTTCATCACTCATAATTACCTCCGTAGTAGTGTTAAATGATTACTAGTGTATAAATAATGAAGGGAAACCAACCTTTATTCAATATAAATCGGCACTTTCAGTGCAATTAATCGGAAAAATCCAAAAATCATGAAGAGATTTAATGATGTATAACGTTTTCCTGGGCCTTGATTGCCTCTATTACCGGCTCAGCCTCAGGTGAGCGCAGGTAAGAGAAAGTTGTCTCGGGGACAATCTTCTCAAGGGTGTCCCAGTCTGAGTTCTTGACTGCAAGGCGTACATTTGAAGCACTTATGGGTGTTCCGTTGTATTCAAGCCTGGGAATAATATCGAACTCTATACCGTTCTGAGGCAGGTGTTCTGAAAGAACCGTGTTGTAAACAGATGTAACGGCACTGAACGGCTCTTCTGCAACAAAGCGGACATTGATGTTCATTGCCTTTGCTATTGAGGTAAACACGGTTGCATCCAGAAGGGCGTGCTTTTTCATCACATCGGCTTCATCCTTGAGGAAGTAACTTGGAAATGTTGCGTTGCTGATAATGTACGGTCCGCTTTCGTGGATTGATACGTTTTCAAACTCTGCTGTTCCCCTCTCAACCAACAGCCTTCTGACCTTGTACGGGAATATGCTCTTGTCCTCACTTACTACAAAGATATGAAGATGATCGCACTGGGCAGCTGCTGTCTTTACAAGATGAAGATGTCCTCTGGTGAACGGGTTCGCATTCATTACTATCGCACCGCTTACGCCGTCATTGAAAGATAATTCTGCAAGGTGTCCAAGGTAGTTTTTAAATCCATTGTTTTTGTTTTCCAGGAAGACAAAACTGCCCTCTACACGTGCTATTTCATGAAAACCGATATCAATGAAGAACTTTGCGGTAGATGTCTTTGTATAGACGAAAACATGTGAGATGCCGCGGTTGAGTTCATGCTCAAGAAGGTGGGACATCACCATGTTCATAAGGCCTTCGCCCTGGTGGTCCGAACTTACTGCAAAGCATCTGAGAGTGTTCCCGAAGGCAGAGCCTGTGGCAATTATCCTGTAGTCGGAATCATAAACACCGCAGGTATAATCCAGGTTTCCGTCGCGCCTGATACCCTCTTTTTCAAGGAGACTGTCCACCTGGGCCATGGCCCGTTTGTCAGATGCAGAGATCTTTGAAACATAGTAGTCAGACACTGAAGGCCTCCTTTGCAAAGTGAAGGAAACAGCAGACTGCAAGCAGGTCCGCAGCCCCTCCCGGGGAAAGATTATCCAGGCAGTACTGCCTGTCAAGTTCCCTCATTTTATCAAGAGATACAAAGCCCTGTCCAACAAGTTCTGCAGCCTGCTTTGATGCCTTCTGTGCCTTCTCCATGCCTCCGCGGGATACCATGTTTGTATCGGTGATGTTTGCAAGAATTGCAAGAAGTGCGTTTGAGCCGGCCTCGTCCCAGCTATGGCCTTCATAAAGCAGTTTTTCCAGAACCGGAAGGCCGTGGTTTTTTACAGAGGGAAGACCTTTTTCCATCTCTCCCCTTATTCCTGTTATTCCATACTTTGCAAACAGTCTCTGACCGGCTGTTGTACAGTTGTCAGTTTCAAGATTTTCCAGATCCTGTCTGACTATTCCGGATGCAATGTGTGCACACTTCTCAAAAACAGCAGATGTATCGAAACTTCCCCCGGCTATGGCAAGGCCTGCTGCTGCACAGACTATACCCATTGTGAAGACTGCACCTTTGTGTGTGTTCACGCCCCGTGTTTCGAGGAACATCTTTTCCTCTGCCTCAAGACCCTCTTTTCTCAGGTGCTCGAAACTATCGCCGGTAAGGCAGGCCTTTTTGAAATAGGAATGAAGGACAGCGGCGCTGCCTGCAAAGCTGAGCATGTCCATATCGGGATGGGAACCGTTGTTATCCCTGTCCACAAGACCGGGCTTGGGCGTGATGTAGACCTCACACAGAAGGGCCTTCACGGCAAGGGAGGCAACAAGTTCGGCCTCGGCTTCGGGCACTGTGCTTTCCAGGATTTCCCGTGTCCTTTCCTGAAGTTCTTTTACAGTGTGGATTCTTCTGGACGAACAGACCTTGGCCTCGTTGCCGCAGATAAGGCATTTTCTCTCAGGTTTTCCAAGTGCGGAACGTTCAACTTTCGTGAGGTCCGTATCAATAACATCAAGGTCAAACAGTCTTCCAAGGCTGTCCCTGTCCTCTATCCTGCATGTCAGTTCCTTGAGCTTTATTGCACTCAGGTCAACGCAGAAAAAAGCCTCAGGTCCTGTAACAGCGTACAGAACCTGCTTTGAGAGGATGCGGGCATTGCAGGCCAGAAGACCGCCTTCAAGGCTTCTCAGGCCTGTTCTGAAACCGCGTTCGATAAGATTGTCTGTCTTTACGGGACCGGCAATATTCATGCAGAAGGAGATGACCGGCTTTGAATACCTTTGAATAAGGTCTCTCTGCCTTTCGGCCCTCTCCTCCCTGCACCTCAGGACCTGGTCCAGAGTTACTTCCACTTATCAGCCCTTGTAAGGACGGATCTGTCTTACAACGTCCAGAATTGTTCCGTCTCTGGCTTCCAGGACGGCAACAACATTGTCTTCCCATTCAAGGTCATCAGGTCTTCCTACAATGCTGTAGGCCTTTTCCTTCAGGCTCTCAATGCTGACATGGGGAATCTTTGCGTCATCAAGACACTTGATAAGATCCGGTCTGAGCGGGTTGACTGCAATGCCGTAGTCCGTGACAAGAACGTCAACACAGTCGCCGGGTGTTGTAACTGTAACAACGTGTTCGCAGACAGTTGCCATACGGCCGCGGATAAGCGGTGTTACGATAATGCAGCACTTGCTTCCTGCAGCTGTATCCGGGTGTCCGCCGGGTGCTCCTCTGAGAACTCCGTCAGAACCGGTGAGAACGTTTACGTTGAAGTCTGTATCAATTTCAAGAGCAGCAAGAACAACGAAGTCCAGCTTGTTTACGAATGCTCCCTTGTTTGCAGGGTTTGCATACTGGCTTGCGCTCATTTCATAGTGACCGGGTGTCTGGTTGATTGAGTTTACAGCATCAAGGTCAAAGTCCTGGACATCGATTACCTTTCCAACCTTGCCCTTCTTCAGAAGTTCAACCATGGGTCCGCAGATTCCGCCGATGGCCCAACCCATCTTGATCTGTCTCTCATCCATGAATTTCTCAAGGAAGAGGTTGGCAGCAAGTGAAGGTCCGCCTACTCCGGTCTGGAATGAGAAACCATCCTTGAAGTAAGGAGTTGAAGCTATGACCTTGGCAACGTTCTCTGCCATCATCAGGTCTCTGGGGTTCTTGCTGATTCTTGCTGCAGCAGAAGCAATCTTCTTGGGATCTCCGATTGAATCCACAACAACAACTGCATCAACATCAATTGCCTCTACAGATGCCGGATAGTTGGGGAAATCGACAAGGCAGTCTGTAACAACTACAACCTTGTCTGCAAAACGTGAGTCTGTAATTGCGTAACCGAGGCTTCCGCAGTTGCTCTTTCCACCGATACCTCTGCAGTTACCAACACAGTCTGATGTGGGAGCTGCAACAAAGGCGATGTCAATGTGAACCTCACCGGCTTCAATAGCTCTGGGTCTTCCACCGTGGCTTCTGATGATTGCCGGAGTCTTGAGTTTTCCCCTGGATACGACATCGCCGATCTTTCCGCGGATACCTGATGTCTGAAGTGCAACTACCTTGCCTTCTTCAATGTATTCAGCTATGGGGTCATTGGCGTCTCCGAGAGAAGTTGCTGCAATTGTCAGGTCTGTGAGTCCAAGCTCTCTAACGGCTGCTTCCATGACCATGTTTGCAACGTAGTCTCCGTTTCTCAGATGATGGTGGAATGAGAATGTCATGCCGCTCTTTGCACCACAAAGCTTAAGTGCGTCGACAATTGAATCAACTATCTTGCTTTCCTGCGGCTTCTCATATCTTCTTGTCTTGGGGCCGGCTTTCTGGATGTATTTTCCATCCATATAGAACTTGCCTTGATATACTTCCTTTCCGTTTTTGAGAAGGAAGTCGGGAATATCTCTACCTACTGCGTTTTTCATACCAGATCTCCTTCATACATTCCGCATGCCTTGGCAAGTCTGAGTGTTCTCTCTGCTCCGGGTATAAATGCGATATCAATCATCTTTCCGTCAACGGTAAATACACCGACACCGGCTGCAGACTGCTCCTTATAGGCCTCAACAACCTTCGTTGCCCAGATAACTTCTTTTTCAGTAGGAGCAAGAAGATCGTGAACAGGTCTAATCTGTTTGGGGTTGATAAGGCTCTTGCCGTCAAATCCCATTGCCTTGTTCTGCATCAGTTCTGCCATGAAGCCTTCATCGTCATCAAGGTCTGTGAAGACTGTGTCAAAGCACTGGATTCCGGCTGCACGGGCTGCAATAAGCATCTGTCCGCGGGCTACCATGAGGTCAACACCGTCTTTTGTGAACTTTGTTCCCATACAGCGTCTGAAGTCACCTCCGGAGATTGCCACACCGAACATTCTCTTTGATGCTGTACAGATTTCGTATGCGTTAATGATTCCCTTGGGGCTTTCGAGAGCTGCCATGAGAAGGGTTCTGCCCTCTTCAACTCCGAATTCACGCTCTGCTTCCAGAACGGCTGCCTCAACGGTAAGAACATCCTGTGCGCTTTCACACTTTGCAATTCTTATACCGTCTGCACCACCTGCAACACATACTCTGATATCTTCCTGCCAGTGGGGAGTATCAAGTCCGTTGATTCTGACAATGACTTCTGTACTGCCGTAGTCTATGGTCTTGAGAGCGTGGTACAGAGAGAAGCGTGCTGCGTCTTTCTGGTTCTCTGCAACGGCATCTTCCAGGTCCAGCATTATGGAGTCACATCCGTAGATGTATGCATCCTTGATAAGGCCGGGTTTCTGGGCGTTCATGAACATCATTGTTCTTCTGAGTCTGAAACGTTTGGGTCTGGGACGTGGAATCATCTTACTGCACCTCCCCATGGAATATTCTTGTCTGAATTACCGCAGCTTCTGAAAACTGCGCACTCAACTCTGGCCTTGATTGTGCAGTCCAGAGCACCCTTATCAACAATTGTAAGTTTGCAGTCTTTAACATCAAGACGCTCAAGGGTTTCAAGAACCACAGCCTTTATCTGACGGCCGTACTGGTTAATAACACTGGATGAAAGATCCATCTCAATGCCTCCGGATGACGGTTCTACTGTAACCATCAGATCCGAGCTTTCAAGGGTTCCGGCCACAGCCGTTTTCTCAACCTTCATTGATAACCTCCGCATAATTAGTCAATGTTAATTGTAAATGCAAATATGGAATAAAAAAACAAAAAAAAGCTGTAACAACGTCTATTGTTACAGCCTATGCCGAAAGCGGTTATAAAATGACTATTTAAGTCACTTGATCGGATAGCCGCAATAAGGACAATTCACATGCTTTCTGATGGTTGCATAGTTGAATGTCTTATGACAGCTGGGACATTCCACGCGTTTTGAAACCTCACCACATGCAACAAAGCATGAAGCTACGGTAACCAGCAGCATCAATATAATCAGAACTTTTCCAACTTTCTTCATAGATCAATTCTCCTATCTGCATTGTAAACCATTTAGTGGCTCACATGTTACAAATATTTGTGATAGAGTAATTACATGCGTAAGATTCTACCTTTTCTGTTTATTGTTTTTCTGCTTGTTTCATGCTCCACTTCCAAGACTGAAGCTGTTCATTATTCTATATATGTTCCGGATTTAGAAATAGGTTCAGGCGCTAACAAACACGGAAACATCCGCACTACCACGGATGCGGACACCTTCCTCCAGGAGTCAGGATTTGCCTACGGCGATATCGTCAAGATAAGCTTCCTTGGCAGAAGCCTTGAGATGCCGATAGTTCCCATCTTCTCATCAGTAAAGAGAGGAGAACCCGGTCTTGCACTGAGAAAGACCGACATCTCCGATGAATTTGACATGCGCGCAACTCTGTTCATCAACTACGGAGACTTCCTCACAACATACGGAATTGCAAAACTTGAAAAGCATGAAGACGGAAGCATGAAATGGATTCCCGCAGAAGATGTCATCTTCCCCCTCACATTTGAAATCACACTGGTCCAAAAGGCAGGCTATCTTAAAGAGGTAGAACTTTCAATGCTTGCAAGAACAAACAACCGTGAAGACTACCCCCACCTCACCGACTGGCAGTACGCAAACTTCAGACAGGTGAAAACCACAGGAATGGGAAACTGCCTGTACCGCTCAAGCACCCCGCTTGTCACAGACCTTGGAAGAGACACATTTGCAATGAAGGCTCTTGAGGAAGCCGGAGTAAATGTGATCATCAACGTTGACGACAACAGCCCCAACCACAAGCCGGATTCCTACTATACAAAGCAGAACGTGTTCTTCGAGCCCATGTCTATTGATATCACATCCGATTCAAGCATAGAGCTGCTTGCAAGAATCCTGCGCTTCATGGCAGACAATCCTGGAGTCTACTGCGTCCACTGCAAGGAAGGCAAGGACAGAACAGGCTTCATCATTGCCGTTCTGGAACTGTTCATGGGTGCATCTGTAGATGAGGTTATCGAAGACTACATGGTCTCCTACGAGAACTTCTACGGAGTGGAAAAAGGAACACAGAAGTACACCTACATCTCCATGGCCCTTCTTGACCAGCTTGATGTCTTCAATCTGAGAACCGATGTAAACGCTTTCCTGAAAAAAATCGGCCTGACAGACGACGAACTTGCCCGCCTGAGGCGCAATCTCTCGGTTATCTGATTACGTGTAATTCGTAATCCCTTGTACCAAGTCCTATCTTCTCACCGTGTGACAGGGTTTCCTTGTACCTTGAGTTGGGGTTGTTGTCAAAGAAATGGTCATTGTGATGGTGCAGGTCGGGATTTGCAAGGTTGTCACCAAGCTGGCTGTTGCGCACAGGAGTTGCCTTCTGGCACAGATCAACACAGGCCTGATCCAGTGCAACCGGGTCAAACGATGCCAGCATTCCTATGTTGGGAAGAATGGGTGCATCATTTTCATCGTGGCAGTCGCAGTTGGGTGAAACATCCATGATAAGACTGATATGGAAACTGGGTCTGCTTGCACAGATTGCCTTTGCATACTCTGCCATCTTGCAGCACAGGACTTCGTTTGCAGAATCCCAGTCGTTGCTTATGGCATCGAAGTTACAGGCTCCTATGCAACGTCCGCAGCCCTTGCACAGGTTGTGGTCAATGCTTGCCTTGCCATCCTTGCCGTAAGTGATGGCATCACTTCCGCACTGGGAGGCACACATTTTACATCCACGGCAGACTGACGGGTCTACAGAGGGCTTTCCGTCGTTGTGCTGGATCATCTTTCCTGCACGGCTTCCGCCACCCATTCCTATGTTCTTGATGGCTCCGCCGAATCCTGTGGATTCATGGCCCTTGAAGTGTGAAAGAGAGATGAAGATATCGCTGTCTGCAATGGCACGGCCTATGAGGGCTGTCTTGCAGTACTCTCCTCCGGGAACGGGAAGTTCAGAATCGTCTGTACCCTTCAGACCGTCTGCAATGATTATCTGACATCCTGTTGTAACAGAGTTGAATCCGTTCATCTCCGCACATGTAAGGTGGTCTACGGCATTCTTACGGCTTCCGGGATAGAGTGTGTTGCAGTCGGTAAGAAACGGAATTCCGCCAAGTTCCTTGATCACATCTGCCACTGCCCTTACATAGTTGGGCCTCAGGTAGGCACAGTTTCCAAGTTCTCCGAAGTGCATCTTGATTGCAACAAACTTGCCTTCGAAATCTATGTTTGCAATTCCTGCGGCTCTGATAAGCTTCTGAAGTTTTGTCCCCTGGCTTACACCGATCTTTGTCCTGAAATCCGTAAAAAATACTTTTGACTTTTCCATACCGGAATTATCTCCTATCTGCATCGGATATTGCTGAATTTCACCTCGGCATTGCGTGCAACATAGAAACCTGCATAGACATGATCAGAATCTACTGAAGTCAGTGCATAGTCAAAACCTGCAGATGCACTCTGGTCTCCGAAGGTAAGAGTATAGCCGTCCGATGTTCCCTTTATCTCAAGGTTGTATTCAGCTCCGGGATCAACACTTACAGGAGAAGATGAAGCACAATAAAGCTCTCCGCTTTTGCGTCCGAAGTTCACAGTGTTGCCCTGGTTCAGAACACCTGCTGCAACATAGTCGCCCATCAGCTGTCCCACATAGCGGTCTATGTAAAGATCATCACGGACCATAAGGCCGAATGAAACCTGGTTGTTGCCTCCGAAACTCCTCACCGTGGCAGTTGCTTTCAAAGAAAACGGAACACCGGAAGGAAGTGGCAGACAGTAGAAGAACAATCCGTCACTGCCCTCTGCTATCTTTCCGTTGTTGTTCGAAGCAGAAAGAACAATGCCGTCTTCTTCCTTCTTCACAGTGAAATCAGCAAGATTACCTATGTCGCCGAAGGCTGTCCCACGCCAGATGTTTCCATCAGCGTCTGTGTAGGAAGGCCTGAATACGCAGCTCATCTGCTCCATTGTTGGCGGGCAGTAAACTCTTTCAACATAGTTTTTGTTTATGCTCATTTCAAAGAACTTCTCATAGGTGGGTTTTTCACACTTCAGGCTGTGCTTTGCAAGACGCGGGGCTGTCTTCTGTGCAAGATCCGAGATAAGCCAGGCGTTGAGCTTTGCACCGAAAACATTGGTGTGGGTGCGGTCCAGACCTGTTTTTCCTGTAAAACAGTGCAGGTACTTTGCCCTGTCTCCCATCTGCTTGTTCTCTTTGATTGTTGCCTGTGTAAGGTCAATCATCTCAACGTAGAAGCCATCTTTATTCAGGTCCCTGACCATGTCTCTTATTGCCTGGGCATAGTCTCCACCTGGGTATTTGACATCACCTATCACAACAGCCGGTGTAATGTGACCTGCAGGCCCGTTGTAGTTATCTGAAAGACGGGCTATGGGAGTACAGACAACGGGAATCACGTTTCTTCTCAGTGCAACTTCTATGTAGTTCGTGAACAGGCTGTGGGCAAAACTTCCCTCAGCTGTGTAATCTCCGTTGGGATCTGTAAAGCGTTCTTTTTCTGTCTTCTCGTCATTATGGCCAAAGCCTATTATCAGAAAGTTCTCTCCGGTGGCCTTATCAAGACCATCAATCAGAGTTCTGTATTCCTGCATTGAAACAAAGTCTTTGGACGAGGCTCCGGACCTGGCAAGATTCACAACTTTACAGTCAAAGTAACTGCCCAGCTCTTCTCCGTAGCCCTGCCTGGGAATGTAATAGTTGTCATTGAATGAGGAGACTGTTGAATCACCAACCACCCAGATCATAATCAGAACAACGAACTGAGTATGACATATTTCATTCCTGTTCCGGATAATGGGGACCAGAATCTGTTACTGTCATGTGTGCTGACGTAATAGGCCTGACTGCTGTCTTCAGGATTCTTTGTTCCGGACCATATCTGAACATTGGTGAATGCGAGAAGAATATCAGCAATTCTGTAGTCAAACTTGTCATCTTCAGTATGAACCAACGGGTTGCCCCAACTGCTCATATATTCCATTGACGGAATTTTTCCATCTTGGAATTTTATGTAATTGCCTCCGACAAGGACCAGCACGTCAGTAGAATCATCTTTGTAGAAATTCGTATTGGTTCTAAGATCGTATGCAGTGTAACTGACATCAGAAGTAGCTCCGATATAACAGTACGGTCCGTTACCGATTTTTACTGTTACAGGTTTCTTTTTTTCTGCATCTGAATATACAGGTCCTGTAGCTACAATTACGTAATAATCATTGTTGTATTTAAACCCGTCGGGTTTTTTCTGCTGGAGGTTATCCTCAAATTTGCTTGCATTGACAGTGAACTTTCCGTCGTACTTATAACCCCAGTATGCGTACAATGTAACATCACCGGAGAATCCTTCTTGTACAACCTGTCCTTCGTCGTAACGGACCCCTTCTCCGGAGGAACCCTTCTTTGTAATCCAGCCGTGAAAAATACGGCCGCTTTTTTCAAAAGGTCTTTCATTGGTTTTCAGTTTAACAGGATTATTGTATATAAAAACCTGCTCAACAATCTGGCCGGATCCATCATTGGGATCATATGTCAGTTTTCCACTACGCATGGCGTAAAGTGTCAGGGTTGCAGAAGGCAGAACTTCGTTGTATATGTCCTGTTCATCCTCATATGGAGTCCCGCTTCCGTTCTTTGCGGTATTCCAATTCCATATGGTGGCAGGATCATCGAAGCCCATTTCACTTTTCTTTATCAGTTTGGCCTCTTGATTGTATCCGACCGTCTGCGTATAGGTTTTGTTGTAAAGGGTGTCTATGTAGTAAACTGTGTAGGGTCCGAACGGATCCCACTGGGCATACAACGTTATGTCTGTATCGGAAGTTCCGAATGTAAAGGAATCACCGGGCTGATAAGATTTTCCAGATCCATCAGTCATGGTATTCCAGCACTTGAATACAAAACCTTCTCTTTTAAAGGCGTTTGAAGAAAGATTCTGCGCCTCTCCTATTCTGAATGTCTGATCGGCCATCGAACCGGTACCGCCGTTGGCAGAATACGAAATGTACCTTACGGATTCCGGAGTGCCCATATAGCATGAAACCAGTGTGGCAAAAACAACGAGAATTATTGATAAAGAAAAGCAGATTTTTCTATGCATATCTTATCCACCAATCAGAACATCGCAGTCTGATATCTTGTTGCAAAAACTTCCTTGCTCTGTTCTGTCCAGCAGAATAAAGCAGTCGGGTTGAATTCCAACATCCATCCCTTTGTATTATCCGTTCCCTCTGATCCGGACCATGATTTTGCAGTAGCGTCTCCACTGAGAATGGTAAATAGTTTTTCGTCTATTCTTGCGTTACCTGAACCTACGGCATTTCCCAGACGCTGCAGTAAACCCTTTGAAGGAAGAATAGAATACCAGGGACCTGAAGGAATTGTGTACAGGATTATAACCCTCACATCAGGGTTGTCCTTGTAGTAGGTTTCACCCTTTCCCTTATCCTTGAGTTCCTGCACCTTGTAGTCCTTTATCACGTAGGAATACTCACCCATTCCGTATTTCTCAGTGATACAGTACTCATCAAAGAGGCTCTCATCAGTGTAAAGGTTTCCACTTGAAATGATGATGTATCTGCAGTTTCTCAGGATCTCAGGATCCATAACGGTATTCTGCTGTCTGTGCTGTATTACTGTCTCTTTATCGACAGTGAAGGATGTGTAGTAGTACTGCCAATATGCGTACAAAGTAACGTTGGTGGAAAAACCTTTCTTTACAACCTGATCCGCAAAGTAGAACTTTCCGTCAATTCTATTGTTGGGAAGAGTGGTCCAACCGACAAAAGTTCCACCGTTGTAGGTGTAGTAATCAGTACCATCTTCCTTGGTGTTCGAGGCAACCTCTGACTGGTTGTTGAGATAAATGTCCGTATCAGGAACATCTTCTCCCTTCTTTGTGTACTCTCCACCGTTTCTGTCGTAGGTTACTTTTCCCTTCCACTGTGCGTACAGTTTCACGGTTTCACCGGCTTTGGCAAGATCCTTGTCGATATAGCCTCCATCAGAGAAACCTTGGCCTGTGCCGTCGGCTTTGGTATTCCAGACGCCGTTTTTACCTTCCAGCTCATAACCTTTATGAGCACCTATCAGTCCGAGTTCCTCTGCACTTGTAATCTGGGTAATCTTTCCTACCTTGACATCCTGGTCCATATAACGGTCAGGATCCAGAGGATCTATGAACTGAACTGTGTATGTATCAGCCGCTGTCCAGTTTGCATAAAGCGTAAAGCCCTGTTCTGTCCCTTCAAAAGTATAGCTGTCACCGTTGTTGTAAGAAGTACCGGTGTTGTCACTGCTTGTATTCCAGTTCTTGAATCTGCATCCCTCTTTGGTGAAAGCGTTCGAAGAAATTTTCTGGGATACGCCTACCATGAACAGCTGTCTGGGCATCTCACCCGTTCCACCGTTTGAATCGAACGTAATGTATCTTTCATCACCTTTACCGTTCAGATTGCATGAAACTGCAACCGCAATGAGGAGAAGGACTAGGGCAAAATAAATGATCTTACGCATATGTTAATTAATGTATTATAAGGGGCTCACTCTGAAATTGCAATTATCATCTTATGGCAGGCACTCTTTCCGCTGTCCAGAATCAGGGAGTCCTCCCTCTTTGCAATGTCATCAAGAGCCTCATGTCCGGGCAGTGTGAACCAGGGCTCAACACAGACATAGGGAACCTCGGCCTGGACTTTATGCCAGAATGCGCACCACCTTGTATCAGGGTACTCGACAGTGACACTTTTGCTGTCTTTGTCTGATTTTATGACACAGACATGGCCGCTGTTTTCAAAGATCACAGCATCGTCGTCAAACAGGTTGTGCTTCAGATGGAAACGGCCCTCATCAAGTGCATAAGGTTCTGAAATACCTGAATCCAGACGTGCAGAAGTGAAGATTCTGCGTTTTACATCCTTGGCATCAGGGAACTCAACATAGTAGTCCTCAAATGCAATACCGGGTGTAATTGGAACATTGAAACCGGGGTGGCTTCCAAGACCGTAGTACATTCTTCCGTCTCCCCTGTTTGTTACAAGGTAATTGACCTTGAGTGTCCATCCGTCAAGCTCGTAACGCACTCTGAAGTCAAAGTCAAACGGATAGATTTCCTTCATCTCATCTGTGACTACCAGCAGCATTGTGCAGCTGGTTTCCTCCCAGGCTTCAACAAGAAAGTCGGCTGTTGGAACAAAGCCGTGAATTGGAACCGGACCGTAGGTTTTTCCGTCGTACTGGTACTCTTTGTTGTACAGTCTGCCTACAAAAGGAAAAAGAACAGGGGCATGTTTTGCCCATATTTCAGGAGTTCCATACCACAGGTAGTCAGTTGTTTTGCTTGAGAGCTTTGAAAGCTCGGCTCCCTTCTCCGATATCTGTGCTGTAAGATAGTTGTTGCTTATGGTGACCATCAGTTTTTCTCCTTTGTCAGTATCCGTTTTATCACGTAGTTCTGAAACCTCTGCGGCAGTGCATTGAGCAGACGCAGAAGAGGACTTCTGTTTATATTGTATACGTAGCGCGGTCTGTTTGCAGTAAGCGCCTTGAGAATTGTTTCAGCTATTTTTGAAGGCTCCACATTTGCTGTCTCAATGCTGTTCACAAGGCCCAGAAAGCGTTTTGAAGTGTTTTTGTACAGTTCGGTTTTACTGCAGAATTCCTCAATCTTTCTCTGGGACTGACCCAGAAAACTTGTTTTCACTGCCCCGGGACGTATAACACTCACATAATGACCGAGAAGCTGCAGTTCCATCCTCAGCGAGTATGCGTACTTTTCAATAGTGCTCTTTGTTATTGCGTAGACTCCGGTGAAAGGCAGAGGATCAAGAGGTGCAAGTTCACTTGAAACCATTACAATCCTTGACTGGGGGTTGAGAAGCGGGAGGAAAATGCGGTTCACAGAGGCCGCTGCAAAGAAGTTCACACTGAAGATTCTCATCAGTTCTTCGTGCGTCATCTCTGCAAGAGAATTCATATCATAAATACCTGCAGTATGGATAATTGCATCAATTCTTCCAGACTCTTCCTCCACCTTTAAAAAAGCCTGCTTCAGAGATGATTCATCAGTGATATCGGTCTTTATATAGTGCTCACATGTAAGGTCTGCAATATCCAGGGACCATACGGTGAAACCATTCTTCTCCAGAAGGCTTCTTACTGCACTTCCCATACCTCCTGCAGCACCTGTGAGAACAACTGTTTTTTTATTCATGTTTCTGTCCATTTTATATTACTATTATTACAATGAGTGAGCAGGTAAAGCAACGCAGGATAGGAAAAGCAGTCATAATTCCTGTTTTTCTGGTGATAATCCTGCTTTTTGCTTTTTTTCTAAGAGAGATTCTCATTCCCCTGATCAAGATGGAGCTGGCCCATGATACGGCAGGTGCCACAGCCCTTCTTCAGGAAAAAGGAATCAAAGGCTATCTGACGGTAATTCTGGTTGAAGCCCTGCAGATGGTTGTAGTCTTCATACCTGCAGAGTTCATCCAGATTTCAAGCGGCCTCAGCTACCCGTTCGGCATAGCCCTTGCCCTGTGCGATGCCGGAGTCTGTCTTGGAGCAACCATAATCTTCTTCCTTGTCCGCGTACTCAATGTCCGCAACGATGTATACGAAAAGCAGCGCAGCAAGATAAGCAGAATGACATCTGCAGTGCGTGACAGGAATACTGTCATCCTTCTCTACCTGCTCTTTTTCATGCCCATGGTCCCCTTCGGTGCCATCTGCTACTACGCCAGCGGAACAGAACTTAAATACAGACGTTACATTCTGACAGTTGCCACAGGAGTTATTCCGTCAATTGTTGTTTCAAACCTTATGGGTTTTGCAGGAGCAGCCTTCCTCAGACAGTCCATGCCCATGTGGATCCTTGTTGTCATCATTGCCAGTCTTGCGGTTCTTCTTTTCATTCTGATAGGAATCTTCATGCGCAAGGTCTGCTTCAAGGGCACTGAAAACACACCGGATTCATTCATGTATTCCCTTGTGTTCTCAGTTGTGAGAATCTGGCACGGCAGCAAGCAGAGAATTGAAGTGGATGACCAACTGCTTGAAGATGTGAAGGCCCCCTATATCCTTCTGTGCAACCACGAGTCTTTCTTTGACTTTTACTACATCTCAAAGTTGAACCACCAGCGCAACCCCGCCTACATGGTCAATGCCTTTTACTGCATAAGACCTGTTCTCAGGTGGATAGCCAAAGGCTCCGGCATGATTCCCAAAAAGCTGTTCACTCCTGATTCGGCTTCTGTTCTCAAAGCCATGAAGACAATCAGAAGCGGCTTTCCTGTTGTGATCTTCCCCGAGGGACGGCTTTCTCCGGACGGACGTTCAAATCCGTTCTTGAAAGGCTCACGCTTTTACAAAAAGCTTGGCTGTCCCCTTGTGCTGACCAAAATTGACGGAGCTTACTTCTCCAACCCCAAATGGAGGGGCAGACGATTCCGGTCAACCATAAAAATCTCCGTAGACAGGGTTATCAGCAAAGAGGAACTTCAGAGTCTTGAGGATGATGAAATTGAGAACATAATCAAATCAGTTCTGTACAACGATGCAAATCAGAACCAGAAGACTCTCTTCCTGCAGCCGGACAAGGCAAGAGGTCTTGAGAACCTGCTGTACCGCTGTCCTGACTGCGGCTCGCTTTATACAACCAGGAGCTTTGGAAATGCAGTTTACTGCACTTTATGCAAGTCCTACCACATGCTGGATAACCACTACCACTTCAAGGGAACTCCCGGGAGCATTCCCCAGTGGTATGACATGATAAAGGAAGCAGAGAGAAAGGAAATTGACAGCATTCAGCTGAGTGCAAAGGTCAATACAAAGATATTTGATCCTGAGGGAGGAGTAAGGAAGGAAAGAGGAGAATGCTTCCTTTCCAAAGAAGGCTTCTCATACAGGTCTGAATCAATGGAATTCTCCCTGGGACTTGATATGCTTCCAGCCCTTGCCTTCTCCTGTGCAAAGGAATTTGAACTGTATCACGGAAATGATCTGTGTTACTTCTACCCTGAAGAGAATCCGCAGCAGGTTGCCCGCTGGGCCCTGATTGTGGACATTCTCAACGAAAAGAAAGATGAAAAAGAAAACGCTGATTAACATCTCAAAGAAAACTTTCATCCAGGTCACAGGCCTGCTTGTATCACTTCTGATTTTCTCAATTATCCTTACCTACATAGTCCCGAAGGGCACTTTCGGAACTCTGCCCGACGGGAGTACGGACTACCTTACATATATTCCCGTTAACGACGTTAAGGGCATAAACCTTGCACGTGGAATCTTTGCACCGGTCCTTGTTTTCCTCTCTTCAGACGGTCTTACCCTGATAATGCTGTCTCTGTTCCTGTTTGTTATCTCAGCATCCTTCCAGGTGATGAACGATGCAGGCGGAATAAGGGCTATTGTCGAATCAATATCAGGCCGCTTCAGACAGAGAAGAAACACACTTCTTGTAATCATTTCCTTCCTGTTCTACTGCTTCGGAGCCTTTCTGGGTCTTTTCGAGGAAATGCTTACAATGCTGCCCATCGTGGTAGCCCTGTGTATATCCATTGGTTTTGATGCCTTTACAGGTTTCATCTGCAGCATCCTTGCCTGTGGTTTCGGCTTTGCAGGAGCAATTACAAACCCCTTTACAGTCCTTCTTGCATCGGAAATCATCGGCGTCAATCCTCTGGTCAACATCTGGTTCAGAATCATCATCTTCATCGTGATGTTCGGACTTCTCATGTTATTCCTTTTCAGACACACAAAAAGTATTGAAAAACATGAAAATGAAGATGTGAAGATTGAAGAAACCGTTTCTGCAGACAACAGAAGGCTTAGGACAATCTACTCTGTATTCCTGCTTGCAGCACTTGCAATGATTGTAGTTGTATCGTTGCTCTCTTCTGTGCGTAGCTATGCTGTTGTTATCCTTACAGCCTACTTCCTGATCTTCGGTCTTATTGCCGGAATTCTTGCAACAGGCAGCGTCAAAGCGGCTTTTTCCAGTTTTGGACATGGCATTATGGGAGCACTCCCCACAATAGTTTTCATAGCCTTTGCTGCCTCCATAAAGTTCGTCTTTGAAGAGGGTGCGATAATGCCCACAATAGTTCATCAGATAAACAACCTCGTCCTTGGAAAGAGTCCTGTCATGGTTGCCCTTGCAATCTATCTGATTGTCCTTCTGCTTGAGTTCTTCATCTCTTCTTCAACTGCCAAAGCAATTCTTGTTATGGGAATTCTTTCAATGGTGAATACCGGTTTGACCAAGGAGATGCTGGTTCTGCTTTATACATTCGGAGATGGATATACAAACGTAATCTTCCCAACATCCCCTGTTCTGCTCATTTCACTCTCAATGATTGAGATGGACTACTTCAAGTGGGTGAAAAAAGGCGCACCGCTCTTTGTGGCAAATCTTATTCTTGTTGTGGGATTCATTGTGCTCGGAGTTGTTATAGGATACTGATCAGGCGTAACTGTGTATTCCCGGAATAAATGTGTTCACACCAATGTAGGTGAAGAGAACACAGATAAAACCAATTACAGCAAAGATTGCAGCAGACTTTCCGTGCCAGTTGCGTCTGACTCTCAGATGCAGATAAGCTGCATAGATTATCCAGGTAACAAGTGACCATGTTTCCTTGGGGTCCCATGACCAGTAGCTTCCCCATGCACGCTCTGCCCAGATTGCTCCGGTAATGATTGTAAAAGACAGGAAGAGGATTCCCAAAGCCGCGCTGCGGTAAGCAATAAGATCCAGTTTTTCGCTGTCCGGTATATGCTGGTCAAGGAATCCGTGATTTTTCATCTTCTCTCTGAGAAGGAAGATTATACCCAGGACAAAGCAAACACCGAATGCTCCATAGGCAATGATTGCTGTGGATACATGGAAGCCCAACCACCCGGAACGGAGGGCAGGCATAAGTTCTCTTACTTCCTTACTCTGCATTGCCGCATAGCCGATTATCAGAAAGATTACCGGAGAACCGAAAGCACCCATCACGTAGAATTTGTATTTGAAGATGAATACAAGGCTGAGAAGACTCAGTCCCCACGCAAACGAGGTTGCAAATTCATACTGGTTTGTAAGGGGAAGACGTCCTGCTCCTATTCCACGCAGAATGATTGCCACCGTATGGAGCACAAAACCGCAAAACTGGATAATAAAGGCAATGCGCGAAAGAGTTTCCTTCTTCACTGCAACGTACAGGAAGTAGAAAATCATTGATGCAAAGTAGAGAATCATCACTATTGTGAAGAGTGTGTTTTCAACCTGAAGCATTTTCAAACTGTTCCTTGAACATAAGTCCACCTTTGGGACTGTGTCCGTATACAGTCCAGCTTCCGTCCTCCTGCTGCTCTGCCCAGATCTTCCTGGGCTGGATGTAGAAGGCAAGAAACAGACCGGCCATGATTACGATTCCGCCTATGAAGGCAAGGAATGTGAACGAGTCACGCTTTATCTGAATTAGTGTATAAGTCTGAGGTTCGGAGAATGTAACTGTGTATTCATCTATGGTCAGAACATCTTCGGGAAGGAGTATGTTCATTCCCAGAATCCTGCCCTGGAAGTACACAGAATACAGATATCCAGTTACATCGGGATAGAAGGAATTGAAAAGAATAACCAGTTCAGGCTTATCGGAAACAGGAAGAATGTCACCGGCGCATACTACGCTTTCCTGAAGGTCTTCACCATCTTTCTGAATCTTAACACGTG
>Ga0310696_10003288_pt1 | contig 20317 bp, 16 predicted proteins | sample AusTroGonzalo_MG_4_FD_203885 | JGI IMG/M metagenome (GOLD analysis project Ga0310696, IMG submission 203885) | Bovine rumen microbial communities from tropical cattle in Woodstock, Queensland, Australia - Gonzalo_02 (v2) (version 2) | ecosystem: Host-associated > Mammals > Digestive system >... | reverse complement strand
GAAAAGCGTCTGCAACGTGCTGGAGTTCTATTTTCTGCGGCAGGAGATGTTCTACACGAAGCGGAATCACCTGGAACGCATGGCGGAGCTGGTCCGGGCCGAGATCGGGAACGCCCGGGAGATGATCTCCCTCTGCGAAAAGGACTGCCGTCTGGGCTACCACTCCGAAGCCGAGGGCTATCACTTCTGGCCGGAGAAGCTCCAGGCGCGGATCGGACTTCTCGAGGAACTCCTCGCAAAGGACTTCCCCGCCTTCGATCTCGACAGTCCCGAGATCGACGCCTGGACGGGGCGGCGCATCACGGGGAAGAGCGCCCGCTGCGGAACGCGGGTCGAAATGGCGCAGAACACCGCGTGGCGGTGCACGGCGGAAGGGAGAAAACTCCGCTTCGAGCTGGAGGGCGTCCGGGGGAAAAAGTGCGTCTTTTTCCTCGAGCTCAACCGGATCCACCCGCCGCTCAAAGTCACCTTTTATCCCGACGGCAGGCACGACGTCGGCGGCGCGTGTTTTTCGCAAGTCCCCGATCTCGAATTCCGCGAGACGGAAACGGGCGCCGCCTTCACCGTGGATCTGGAAGTTTTTGCCGACTTCCTCGTTCCCGGCGCCCCGTTGCGGCTCAACGTGTACGGAGACGGTTTCGCGTGGGTGGAACACACCCCGCTCCCTCCCCGGCTCACCTACGGGGACACAAACTGGAACTGCGCGGGCTGGCTCCTCCTGCCCTGACGGGAAAACGGAACTTGAAAAAACGCCGTTCCAAGTTATATTAGGCCTGTCGTCTCAACGCGAGGAGTCCCGCCGTATGAAAGTTTTCATGATCGGAAACAGTTTTTCCATCTGCGTCGGCAAATATCTGCCTTCGATCGTCCGTGCGGAGGGGAAGTACCGGCTCCATCTCACCAGCGCCTACATCGGCGGGTGTTCCCTTCAGACCCACGCGGAACATCTGGCCGCCGCGGAGAAAGAGCCGGACTGCGCCCCCTGCCGCATCAGCGTCCGGGACTCCGGCGACATGAGGAAGCACAGTTCCCGTCCCGGCAGCGTTTGGAGTGTCCTGAAAGGAAATTCCTTCGACGTCGTGACCCTCCAGCAGGCCAGTCACGAAAGCTGGGATATTTCCACCTACTTTCCCTGGGCCGAAACCGTGATCTCGTGCGTGAAGAAGTTCAACCCCAAGGCGAAGATCATGATCCAGCAGACCTGGTCCTACCGGGCCGACAGCCCGCGTCTGGCGGCGTGGGGCTTCGACGGGGACGAGATGTTCCGCCGCATCGTCGGGGCTTACGAGACCTTCGCCGCCCGCACGGGTTTCGAACTCATCCCCACGGGGACCGCCGTCGATCTCTTCCGCCGGGAGTCGGGAGAGACCTACGTGCCCCTGCCCCCGGCCCGCCGAGCCGCGTACCGCTGCCCCGATCTGCCCCCCGCCGCCGCGGACGTGGTCGGCCGGGATTACTGGACCAAGGATGAAACGGGCGTCATGCACCTTTCGGCCGACACGATCCACCTCAATCCCCGGGGAGAATACCTTCAGGCCTGCGTCTGGTACGGCGCGCTTTTCGGCGAAGATCCCCGCCGCATCGCCTTCGAACCCGCCGACATGGGGTCCGACGAGTGCCGCCTCCTCCGGCAGTGCGCCGCGAAAGCCCTTGAAAAATACGGAAAGGTTTTTTGAATATGTCCACCTCTCTCGAACAATTTCTCCCCTGTTTTCAGGCCCTCGAAAAGGCGCGGAAGGTCTCGGTCCTGACCGGCGCGGGAGTCTCCACCCTCTCCGGCATCCAGGATTTCCGGGGCGAAAACGGCTTCTACACCCAGAAGGGGCTCCTCTACGGCGTCAGCCGTGAACAGCTCTTCGACATCGACTTCTTCCGCGCCCGGCCGGAGATCTTCTACTGCTACGCCCGGGACTACCTCTACCCCATGCTGGACAAGACCCCCTCCATCGCCCATACCGCCCTCGCCCGGATGCAGAAGGCGGGGCGCATCGGCACGGTCTACACCCAGAACATCGACTGTCTCCACACCAAAGCCCGCGGCGGCCGGGTGGTGGAGCTCCACGGCACGCTCCGGGAACATGCCTGCATCGACTGCGGACGGACTTTCGAAACGGCGAAGGCCCGGGAATGCGCCGAAGCGGGGAACGTGCCCCGCTGCCCGGCGTGCTCCGGCCTCGTCAAACCCAAGGTGGTGTTTTTCGGCGAACAGCTGAACGACGACGATCTTTCCAGCGCCTTCCGGGACGCGGAGATCTCAGATGTCTTCCTCGTGCTGGGCAGCAGTCTCACGGTCTCCCCCGTCTCCTCGCTGCCCACGGCCGCCCGGATCAACAAGCGCTCGATCGTCATCGTCAACAAACAGCCCACGCCCTTCGACCGCGACGCCGCCTTCCGCTTCGACGACATCGCCCTCTTCTGCGGCGAAATGGAAAAATATTTCTTCCCCGATGAAGCCTGATCACCCGGCCTTCGGCGCCCGGGCCGCGGCGCCCGTGAAACAGAACCGCATGGACATGTGCCACGGTCCTCTTTTCGGCAAGATCGTCCTCTTCACGATCCCGCTGATGCTGACCTACATCCTCCAGCTCATGTTCCACGCCGCGGACCTCATCGTCATCGGCCGCTTCGGTCCCGGGCAGGCCCTCGCCGCCGTGGGGGCCACCAACGGCCTCACCACCCTCGTGCTCAACGTCTTCTTCGGACTGGCCACGGGCATCAACGTGGTCGTCGCCCGCAACACCGGCGCGGGCAACCGGGCCGGGGTCTCCCACGCGGTCCACACCGCCGCCGCCGTCGCCCTCTACGGCGGCATCGCCATGAGCATCGTCGGGATCCTGATCTCCAAGCCCATGCTCCAGTTGATGGAGACGCCCCGGGACATCATCGACAAGTCCGCGCTCTACATGCGCATCTACTGCTCGGGGATCCCCTTCATCGTCTTCTTCAACTTCGGCTCGGCCATACTCCGCGCCGTGGGCGACACGAAAAGGCCGCTTGTTTTCATGCTCTTCGCGGGGACCGTCAACGTTTTGCTCAACCTCTTCTTCGTGCTGGTGTTCAAAATGGACGTGGCGGGGGTCGCCTCCGCCACCATGATCGCCAACGCGCTGGCCTCGATCCTCGTCCTCAGGACCCTGGCCGGATCCCGCGACGCTGTCCGCCTCGTCTGGAAAAAGGTCAAGATCCACGGTCAGTCGCTCAAGGAGATCCTCCACCTCGGTCTCCCCGGCGGCGTGCAGGGGGCCTGCTTCTCCATCTCCAACCTCGCCATCCAGTCGTCGGTCAACTCCTTCGGCTGGCAGGCCATCGCGGGCAACACCGCGGGCATGAGCATCGAGGGCATCGTCTACGTCGCAAGTTCCGCCTTTTTCCACACCGCCATCAGTTTCACGGGGCAGAATTTCGGCGCGAAAAAGTTCAAGCGGATCGAGCGCAGTTTCTTCTACTGCCTCATCTGCACGTGCGCCGCCGCGCTCGCTACGGGAGGCACCTTCCTCTTCTTCGGGCGGGAACTCCTCGGGATCTACAACAGCGACCCGGAGGTCATCCGCTGGGGGATGCTGCGGCTGAAGATCCTGCTTTCGACCTACTTCCTCTGCGGCGTCATGGACGTGATCAGCGGGACGCTCCGGGGCCTCGGCCACTCCATCAAGCCCATGATCACCATCCTCGTCGGCGTCTGCGGCTTCCGGATCTTCTGGGTGTACGCGATCTTCCCGCTCCACCGCTCCATGGCAAGTCTGATGTTCTCCTACCCGATCTCGTGGGCCCTCGTCTCGCTGGTCAACGGCGCTCTGCTCTATTATCTGCTTGCGAAGCACCGCTCGGGGAGCACGGCGCAGCTGCCCCGCGGCGTCAATCGATCCCGGGGATGACGGCGCCCTGGGAAACGAGCTTTTTCTGCAGAGCGCGGATATCCAGTTCCCGCAGGGAGCAGCCCCGGGCCAGCGAGAGGGCGGCGGCGGTGCCGGCGGCCTCGCCGGTGATCATGCATCCGGGCACGACCCGTACCGACGACTGCATGGCCCGGTCGGTGGAAATGCAGCGGCCCGCCACGAGAAGATTGACCGTGTTTTTCGGCAGCAGGGCGCGGTAGGGGATGCCGTAGTTTTCTCCCGCGGCGTAGGCGACTTCGACGATCTTTTTCTCCACGGCCGCCTGTTTTTCGGCGTCGTCGCCGCTGGCGTGGATGTCCACGGGATAGGCGAAACTGCCGATGTCGTCCTCGAAATGGCGGCGGGCAAAATAATCATCGGCGGTCATCCGGTACTCGCCGGCGATCCGGCGGGACTCGCGGACGCCCAGCATGTCGGCGGAGGAAGCAAGACGACTTGTCTCGAAACCCGGCACATTGTCCCTGAAAAACTCATGATAGCGCAGAGCCAGCGCCCGGCCCTCGGGCCACGCCCTGCTGCGGGAGAAAAGATCCAGTACGTCTGTTCCGTAGATGTGTCCGAGATTGCCCGCACCGCAGGTGTCGCCGTTGCGGAAGAACCCGACGAAATGGTGCTCGTTCACGGGAAGAGAGTTTTTCTTTGCCGCCTCGTTCCACTCCCGGCGGCCGAGACCGTTGCGCCGGTCGTCGGGATATTTCACGTTGCCGTACGTCACGCAGAGCGTCGGCGCCATGACGTTTCCCTTTTCGTCGCCGTACGCACAGGGGACCCCCGCGAGGAAAGCCAGATTCGCATCCCCGGTGCAGTCGATGAAGACCCTGCCCGCGACGGCGAAATTGCCCCGGGGCGCGAAACACCTCAGCGCCCGGATCGTCCCGTTTTCGACCGCGCAGTCGGTGACGACGGTCTCGTAGACGACCTTGACGCCCGCCTCGGCGAGCATCCGGTCGGCGATCCGTTTGACGCTCTCGGGGTGGATGTTCTGCCAGCGGTAATTCGTCTCGGCAAGTTTCATGTCCGCCGTGATGCGCTCCACGAATTCCCGGCAGATGCCGTTGGCGAGGATGTCCTTCCCGTCCGTCATGCAGATGATGCTGGGCAGAAGCCCCCGGGAGGCCATGCCGCCGCAGCAGCCTGACTGCTCCAGCAGCAGGGTCTCCGCGCCGTTGCGGGCGGCGGCGACGGCGGCGGCGATCCCGGCCGTTCCCCCGCCCGTCACCACCACGTCGGCGGAGGATGCGACTTCCAGTTCTCTTGCGGGGAATGCGATCTTTTCTTTCATTGCGGGTCTTGATCCTTCTTTGTCAGCGTTATGACGACGGGCACGCGGGCGGGCGCGTCGAGCTCGACGAAAAGGTCTCCCTTTCTGTCGAACTTCTGCCGCGCCGGATACAGGACCTGACAGGCGTACTCCCCTTTCGGCAGGGATCCCGCGAGATCCGCCCCGACCCGGACCGCCTTTTCGGAGATGTTGTAAAGCACCAGCGCAAAGGAGCCGTCGGGCGCCTGGAACACCGTGCCTATGACGGGATCCATCAAAATGTCGAAATAATTTGCGCTGTAGCTTCTGTGCCACTTGACCCGCAGGGGTTTTTCCCCGGTGACGAGCCGGGGAGGCCGGAGGAGCTGACCGTAGACGAAATACTTTTTCCCGGCGGCGTAGGCCGCGTAGCGGTCCTTCGAGGTCGCCCGGGCGATATCATTGTTGCCGTAGGTGTAGAGCAGATTGAAAATGTTCCAGCCGGGGGTCACGCCCCAGCAGAGGGCCAGCGCATTCTTCGCCACATAGCCGAGGGCGTTGTCCCGCTCCACATCATAGCGGCTGGGCCAGAGGCCGTGCATCAGGGTGTAGTCGCCGTAGACCGTCTGGACCATGGGGATCGCCGTCACCCGGTCGCCCTCCAGATAGGCGTTGGTGGTGTTGCAGACGAGGTACCCGTCCAGATGGGCGATGTTGCCCTCCCAGAAACTCTCGGCGGTGAAACAGAACCCCGGATTGACCTTGCGGGCGCGGGCGCGGAGCGTTTCGAGGAGCCTGTGCTGCCCCTTGATGTACCCCGTGCCGCCGCCGGACTCGGGTGAACAATCGGGCGTGAAGTTGAGATACGTGCCGCCGTGGTTGCCGGAATCGAGATAGGCGGCGTCGAAACCGGCCTCGGCCATTTTGACGATGTTGTCGCCGAGGGCCTTTGTCCAGACCTTGCCCGGATAGGCGATGAGATCCTGTTCGACGTTTTTGTAGGGCCATTTGATGAACTGCCCGCAGTAGTTGCGGACGAGATTCCTTTTGGCAAGTTCGGGATCCTTTTGAAAACTCGGACTGGTGTCCGTCCAGCCGGTGCACTGGATATATCCCATGATCCGGACCTGATTTTCCTTGAGGGACTTGAGGACAGTTCTATCGGCGTCGGTGATGGGAAAACGGTCCGGGTCGCCGAAGTGAAAGCCCCGGTTGCGGTTCTGTCCCCAGTAGCTGAGAAACACGCCCAGCGGATAGGGGGCGAAATCCTTGCGGAAGCGCTTCATCATAGGCTCCTGCGTGTCGTGTTTTGTGCCGACGTACTGTCCCCACTCGACCACGTCTTTGAACCATTGCGGCAGATTTTTGCGGACGTGGATTTTTCCCTCCCTGCACCAGAACTGCGAGGTCGCCCAGCCGCGGTAGATCTGACAGCCGTCATACCAGTCGCCGTCGAAGGTCCGGACGAGGACCGGGTACGGGACTTGCCACGACTGCGGGACGCGCCGCATGTTGTCGGGAACGTTGCGCAGGGTCCACGAAACGCCCTCTTTTCTGCCTGAGGCGATCTCCCAGCGCTTGATGTACTGCTCCGGATCGTGGACGCCCAGATAGAGGCCGTCGGTCCCGTTGTAAAGCACGTCCATATGCATGCTGTGCCCGGAACGGTTGGGCTGGCAGATGCGGTCCTTTTTGAAAAGCCCCTTCTCCACGGGGTTGCGGATCAGCCTGCCGTTGAAAAACGGCGTCGCAAGGTAATCGTCCCCGGACCGCCCGTTGATGCCGCCGAGACCGCCGATGACGGGATAATCGAAGTAGAACACGGTGTATTTTTTCGACCGGTTGGCGAAACTTGCTGTGAAGACGAAGGACTTGCCGTCGCCGGAGAGTTTTATCTGCACCCGGACGTCGAGCACGCCCTTTTCGTCCCCCAGATCGAGTTTCCTCCAGCTCATGACGATCTTTCCGCCGTCGGCGGCAAGTTCCGCCCCGGCTCCGGAAAAGTCGGCGGCGGCGATCTTCAGGTCGGCGGCGGCATCGTCGGAACCGCCGCCGTTGTCATCGCGCTCGGGGTCGATCGAGAGCGGCGCAACTTCCGGCAGTTTGATCCCGGAAGTGTCGATCTTTTTGAGCGTCATGGCCCAGAGGGACCTGCGGGGAGAAAAGTTGATGAACTGGGTTTTTCCGTCTTTGACGATGCTTGCAACGCCTCCGCCCTGCCGGGGATGGAGAAATCTTATCTCCGACGTTCCGCCTTTGAGACTTGCGGCCGCCGCGTCCTTTTCCCCGATCGCGGGCAGAATGGCGAGATCATCGAAGTCAGCGGTCCCGCCCTTCGTGCGGACGACCAGCATGAGACCGCGCACTTTTTCGGGAACGGCAAAGGAGATCTCATACGTCTGCCACGCGTCTTTCAAGGCGAACCACTCTTTGTGCAGCGCGACGAAAGAGGGTTTGACCCCCGTCATGGAGAGGGCGGCGGAAAAACTCCCCCTGCCCCTGGCGCGCAGACGCAGTATCCAGTCTCCCTGCTGCGGAACGATGCTTCCCGTACGGCAGAAGGAGGTCCCCGTCGTGGAGATCCGCAGAAATTTATTGTCCGCTTCGGCGCGGACTTCGGCCTTTCCCGCCTTGGCGCTGTTGGCCCACTCCAGCGCCATCGCGCCGGGCCGGTCGTCCTCGAAGGAGCCGTTGGCGATGGTCATGGGCCGGGGCTTTACATAGGGGGCGGGCTGTTTTTCGGTGCTCAGTCCGAGGTTGAAATTCACCAGCGTCTTGAGCCAGGCGGGATAGGTCTCGCCCGTCACCGTGCCCGCGCCCGAAAGGGCGGCGCCGTAAGTGATGCTGTCGCCGAGGCAGAGGATCCGGTCGTTGTCCCGGACTTTTCCTTCGAGGACCCGCGCCACGGTTTCGGCCAGCAGTTTCGCTCCTTCGGAAGTGAGGTGCAGACCGTCCTTCACGCCGGAGTTGGCCGCGTTGCGGATCAGGCTCGCCCGGTCGCCCGAAGCGCCGCCCCTTTTCATCACTGCGGCGTGAAAATCGTTGAGGATGACGCCGTTCCGCGCCGCGACGTCCGCGATGACGCCGTTGTACTTTTCGATCCGCCGCGAGGGCGGCAGTCCGTCCGGGTACGTGTGCCGGGCGGCAAGATAACCGTCGACGCAGGGATTGCACGTGTTGAGCACGATGACGCGCACGCCGCTTTTGCGGGCGAGGGAGATCATCTTTTCGAGATTGGCCCCGAAGTCCTTTTCGGAAACCAGCGCCCGGGAGTTGACCGCGTCGTTGGCGCCGTATCCGATGACGAGGACCGCAGGCTCGTACTGCCGCAGCAGGGCCTCCGCCCGTTTGACGCCGTTGACCGTGCTGTGCCCGCCGACGCCCGCGTTGAAGACCCGGACCTGGGCGCAGAGAAGCAGCGGCGCGCAGACCGCCCACGCGAGAAACTTCTTCACCATTTCGGGGATCCCTCCCGTCACTTGTTTTCGGGCCAGATCATCGCCTCTTTGACCGTGAATTTATCCTTGAGGTCGCCGGAAGATGCGGACCGGGCGCTGCCGTCGGCGCACCAGACGTTGGCCCGGGCGGAGTGCCGGGGATTGACCAGATACTTGTTGCCGTATTTTCCGTTGCCCAGCAGGGGGATATTGTTCACCTGGATGCCGTGGATCGCGTTGCCCGGGCGGTACAAGGCGCTGTCGGCCAGCATGATGAACGACGACGGGGCAAAATTGTATTCGTTCCCGTCGAGATCCACGTCCTTGAAACTGCCGCCCACGCGGTAGGCGAACTTTTCGTCCACCAGCGCGTCCGCGTTCTGCCGGGAGCGGATGCCGAAGGTGTAACTCTGATCGAAGGTCGACGGATTGACGGCGGGACACTTCGTCACGCCGACGGTGCTGTTGACACTCTTGTTGGTCGAGACGGTGACGAACCCCGCCTGGATAAGCTGGTAACTCCAGTAATAGGTGCCTTTTTTCAGGATCGGGAAATAATCCCGGTTGCCGTCGGCGTACTGCTGCAGATAGTGTCCCGAGGATTTGATGTTGTTCATGCACGACGCGGCCTTGGCGCGCTCCTTGGCGCTGTTCAGCGCGGGCAGCAGCATGCCCGCCAGGATGGCGATGATGGCGATCACGACGAGGAGCTCGATCAGCGTGAACCCCCTCCGCGGGGCCGCCGGGAGAAATTGACCGGTTTTGTTTGTCATGGGAAAAGATCCTTTCTTTGACGGTTGTCTTTTATGGGGAATCCCCTTTTCAGGCATCGAAATATTTTTTGGCGGAGAGCATATCGGGATCGAGATCGGAAAACAAATCGAACATCCCGCGGAAAAACGCACCGCGGTCCCGGGAGAAGCCGTGGACAGGATAGGCGTCGAGGGCGTCCGCGAAAAGCCGGGGCGACCGGGCGGCGATCGATTCGGAAACCAGCCGCTGGAACTCCGACAGCGACGACACAAGGCCGAAAAACGGCCGGGGGATGTACTGGTCCTCCACGGGACGGATCGCCCTGCCGTCGATGTCCATGGTGTACTCCAGCGGCATGTCGTCTCCGAAGCCGCGGACGGCGCCCCGGTTCGGTCCGGAGGCGGCGATGCGCATCTTGCCGTATCCGCCGAGAGCGCGAAAGATCGGGATCGTTATGTCGCTCGCGGTCCGGCCGAAAAGGGGATCGGCGGCATCCCAGCCGACGCGGGCGGGATCCTCCGACGCCGCCTGAAGTTTTTCGAAACCGAGCCGGATCTTTTCGTTCCACGCCCGGCCGGCCGCGGCGAAATCGAAAAGCCTCTCTTCTCCCAGACTCCTCTTCTGCCAGTCCAGCAGCGTATCCGGGAAGACGTGGGCCAATCCGTCGAACTCCGTCGAGAAGATCAGCGTCCCGTAACGTCTGTACATCTGAGCGAGGCTCAGCAGCGCCATGCGGACGGTGTCGCCCGCGCCCCCCTTTATTTCGGGCGGCGTCCAGCGGCCGTCGAGATGCCGGGGCAGGATCTCCGTGAACAAATCCTCACCGTTCTTCTCCCCCCGGAGGATGAAGGACAGATGATTCACGCCCGCGGCGACGACATTCCAGTCCGGGTCGAAGGCGTCCCTGCCGCAGAGCCGGGTGAGATCGTAGCGGTGATTGGCAAATCCGCCGCAGATCCCCAGCGCCCGGATCTTCGTGTGCGTGTTCACCAGATGGGAATACACCGCGACGGGGTTGGCGAAAATCAGCATCAGAGCGGACGGAGAAAGTTTTTCGAGCCGCCGGGCGATATCGAAGATCGTCCGGCCCAGACGCAAGGACAGGAAGGCTCCCGTCACCGAAAGATTGTCGCTTGAAAAGTACCCGTACCGGGAACTGAGGAAGGCCGCCTGAGCGATCTCCGGCTGGCGGCGCGCCCCCATGGTGAGATAAAGGACGTCGGTGCCCGCGAGGGAGGCATCGAGATCGTCGGTCCAGATCACGTCGCAGCCGACGGCGGGGTACTCCGGACAGGCGAGGACCATTTTTCCCACGGCCTCGGCCCGCTGGATCACGCGGTCCATGAGACGGATCTCCCCGCCGCGGAAGAAGTCGGGGACTTCGGAAAAGATTCCCCGCAGGATGGGCAGAAGCCTCAGGGAGCCGCCGCCGATGAACGTTACTTTCATGCCGGGATCCTCCGCACCGCCCTCAATCGAACCACTCGTCCCGGGGATCGAAGCCCGGCACGGAGACGTTGGCCACGGTCAGCTGGCCCACGGCCCTGTGACGGCAGCCCGCGGCAATGAAAATCACGCTGCCCGGCCCCACGGGGATCCGGTCGCCGTCGAGCTCCATCACGCCCGTGCCTTCCAGCACGTGGTAGATCTCGAAACGCTCCTTGTGGTAATGCAGCTGGGCGTCCTTCTTGATCGCGACGACGTGATATGTCGCCGCCCCGCCGACCGTGTTCACGAAGGCCCTCCGGGTCATGCCGCAGGGACACGGCACGGGTTCGATCTCGGCCAGATTTTCGACGACGTAGCGCTTTTCCATGATGTTCAGTTCCTTTCCGGGTATTGTTTGACATGAGCCAGCGCCTCCCGCAGGGAGAAGGTCGCGCAACTCACGTAATTGTCGCCGCAGCCGTAGTACATGAAAACCTCGTCTCCGACCACCACGTTGGCGCAGGGGAAGACGCATTTCAGCCCCCACTCATTGGCCGTATCCCACTTGTCCTTCGGTTCGAAAACCGGGACGGGCGTCCGGGCGATGACTTTGCGGGGATCCTCCCTGTCCAGCAGCGCAAGGCCGATGCGGTAAACGCTCTGACGGTCCACGCCGTGATAAGTCATGAGCCAGCCGTCGTCGGTGGGGATCGGCACACCGGAGCCGCCGACCTTGAGCTGTTCCCATTTCTGCTTGGGGGCCAGAAGCAAAACCTCGTCCATGATGTCCTCGCCGTCCACCATGTTCCAAGGCATCTCGCGCTTGTTGGTTGACCAGAAAGTCAGCCGGTCGGAAAAGGCCAGCCAGACGCAGCCGGGGTGATAGTGAAGAGGGAGCATCCACGGGACGAAGGCCGTGGGCCGGTGGATCATCGCGTATTTTCCGTTGAATTTCTCGGGGAACAGCGCCACGTTGGCGTCGCAGATGTGTTCGCTGGTGATGGGCCCCAGTTTTTCGACCGTTTTGAAATCGTCGGTGACGGCCAGGCCGACCCGGCGGTAATTGTCGGTCCACACGGGGTTCGTGTTGCCCCCGGGCCCCAGGCGGCGGATGCCCGCGGCGTAGTCGAGGCCGTTGAAGGAGCGCCCGGCATAGGCGATGTAATACCGCCCCTCCAGATACGTGACGCGGGCGTCCTCGCACCCGGCGTGATCGAAGTCGTCGGGATCGTCCGACGGCGCAAGCCAGGGCCCTTCCTGCTCGGAAAAATGAAACCCGTCGGTGCTGGAGGCGTAGCCGAGGCGGATGACGCCGTCCCGGGGGCGCGGGTCGGCGGTGAAGACCATGTGGAACTTTTCCCCGTCGTGAACGACGCCGGGATTGCGGGCGGTGCCCCGCCACCGGACGCCGGGGCGCGGGCCCAGGATGGGATTTCCCGAATACCTTTTGATTTCGAACATTTGCGGCACCCTTATCTTCCTTTTCTCTCGATCAGTTCGGACCGAAGTTTTATGACGCGCTCCGGGCTTTCCCCGTCGGAAGAAAGGAGCCGGAGAGACTCGATGACCATCTGCGAATAGGGGACCTGCATCGTGTCGAAGCCCCATTGTTCCGAAAAGTGCGGATAGAGATTGTCGTACCCCGCCACGACGACGCCCGTGACCTTTTCGGCCTCGAGGGCGCGGCAGACGCCCACGGCGAGGAGGTCGTTGACGCAGAACACCGCCTGCGGGCGGCGGCCCGACCGCAGCAGACGGGTCATGGCCAGAAAAGCCCACTCTTCCTGTTTGAAGCGGTCCCGCCGGATCACATCCCTTGCTTCGACGGGAACGGAATAATCCCGCAGCGCCGCCATGGCGCCCCGGATCCGGTCGCAGTAGGTGCGGTCGTCGGGCCCCAGATCGACGTTGAAAAGAACGAAATCGCTGCATCCCCGGGAAATGAGGTGCTCGATCATCCGGTAGGCCCCGGAACAGCCGTCGTCGACGACGGCGGTCATATTGGGCGGCAGACCGTCGATCTTCTTCATCACGTAGTTGACGAAAAAGAACTTCTTTTCGGGGAATTTCCGCGCCAGCTCCACGGCGGAAGAAAACTTGCCGCTGTCGAGGACGAGGACGCCTTTGAAATCGAATTCCCCCGACCGGTCGTAACGCCGGATGACTTCTTCGGGAGACTCCGAAACGAGCACGGGAGTGATGCCGAATTTGGCACAGCCCTGAAGGATCCCGCAGTAGAAGACGCTTGACAGCGGGTGACCGAAGGGGGACGCTTCGCTGAATTCCGTCCAGACGGCGCAGACGGCCCGCCGGGCCAGCTCGGCGGAACTGCCGACAAAGGTCCCCTTTTTGGGACGCCTGAAGCAGACGCCGTCCTTGACGAGTTCCTGAACGGCCAGGTACGCCGTCCTGACGCTGATCCCCGCGTTGTCCGCGATGACGTTGACCGCGGGCAGCGGCGTGTTCTCCGGATACTTCCCGCTCCGTATGTCCGAGAGTATCTCGTTTTTCAGCCGGATGTAAACCGGAATTTTGCCGCCCGAAATCATATTTTACTTAAAATGCAAACTGATTTTACTTTGATTTTACCATTAATCTACACCGGCATTTTTCTCTTGTCAAGGCGGGAATGAAAAAAAGCCCCGAAAAAAGCCGCTTTTCTGAAAAGGGATGGCGTCCGTCGAAGAGAACGCCACCCGCGGGCAAAGTGTGCCGCCGAGACGTTTTCGGCCCGCTGCCCGGAGACGTGTAAAACCTCTGCGGCAAAACCGTCACCCCTCCGGTCCGCCCGTCTCCTCAAAACACCGCGCTTTTTTTGAAAAGGGATGGGGGCCCGGGAAAACTTCCCCTGCCCCTTGCCGCAAAGGCGGGGTCAGAGGATGAAGAGGAGACCGCAGAGCAGGAGGACGAGTTCGGCGAGTTTTCCCGCGAGGGTGATGGCGTCGGGGGCGATCGGGGTTTTGGTGAGGGTGAAGTCTCTGTGGATGAAGGCGCAGAGGCCGCCCGCGATGACGGAAGAAGCGATCCCGGCGACGGGGAAGCGGAGGATCATCCACAGGGTGACGAGGGCGGGGAGGATCCACATTTTCCGCCGGTCGGCGGGAAGAAGGGCAAGATAGGGGGAGCCGTTCGCGCCGGGGAGCGCGGCAAAGAACATTTGGGCAGTGCATCCTCCGGTCAGGACGGCAACGCTCCACAGGGAGGCGCCTCCGCCGAAGAGCAGTGCGAAGGAAAAGAGTTCGGCACCGAGGATGGTCAGAGCCGCGATGCAGCCGCCGGTTTTGTCGAAGGAGCCGTCATCGGCGGAAGCACCGGTCAGGCTGTCGCGCCAGGTCCGTCCCGAAAAGAGGCCGGAAAGAGCGGAGACCAGCAGTTTCAGTCCCCGGAAGGAGTCCTTGCCGTTGCAGACGGCGACGGCGGCCAGGGCGAAGATTCCGGAAGCGGCGTAACGGTTGACCCGGCTCAGGTTGAGGATCCAGCCGGCGAGGGCGAGGATGATCCCGGCCAGAAGCCCGACGAGGACGAAACCCGCGGCGATCCCGAGCCCGGAGGGCCGCCGTCCGCGGCAGAGCCCGCGGAGTTTTTCCGGGAAGGGAACGTCGACAAGCATCTCCCACGCGGCGGCGACGCCGCACAAACAGTCAATCGCGCGTTTTCTCATTTTCCGCACCTCGCAATCATTTTTCGACACCTTCCGCCGGAGGAACCGCGTGCTCCCCGTCCCGGCGGGACAGAAAATCCGACAGACACTTTTCGTAATGGTCCGACATTTCCCGGTACATCCTCGCGGCAAGTTCCTTGCGGTCCTCCCCTGCCCGCGGGGAAAGCTCCGGCATAATATACACGCAACTGCGTATACCTTTCAAGCCCAGAATGCCCCGGACATGGGGCAAAAACGCCGCATTCCCGTGCCACGCCGTGTCGAAGACCTCTCCCCCCGCCGGTTCGTGGAAGACCAGAACGGGCAGAAGGCAGACCCCGGTCTTCAGGGCGGCCTCGAAGGCCGTGGACTTGAAGGGCAGAAGTCCGTGCCGCCCGTCGGTGCTGGTCCCCTCGGGGTAGACCAGCATGGAAAGCCTCATTTCCAGCGTTTCCGCGATCTTCCGGGCGGTCTCCTTCGACCGGGAGCGGTTTTTCCGGTCCACCCACACGGGGCGGGAGAGCGCGGTGAACGGACCGAAAAGGGGCCATCGGCGCATTTCGGCCTGAGGCGCGAAGCGCACGGGAAAGAGCGCGCCCTCGGCCAGGACGTCGAGATAGCCCGTGTGGTTGCTCACCACCAGCCTTCCCGCCGCGGCCGCGGGGTCGCCGCACACGTCGATCTTCATGCCGATCAGCGCCGCCGTGCCCGCCGCCCAGCGTTTTGTCCACCCGGCTGCGCACAGCACGGCGGAGCGCTTCCGCCGCAGAAAAGTGCACAGAAAAACGCCGCAGGCGATATAACAGGACCAGCCGCCGACAAGCACGATCCGGACAAGACGCCGTACCGTTTCCCCGACCGAAGTCTTCGTCGCCACCGCTTCCGAACTCCCGTGTTTTTTTCCGCACGTCTTTATTATAGACCTTCCGGCGTTTTTTGCAAGGGAACGTTCTGGCATTTTCCGCGATTTCGTGGTATATTAATCTGCGGATACAACCCACAAGGAGCTTTTATGCGGTTTCTGTCTTTTCCGAAAGCGGCGCTTGCGGCGCTGATCCTCGCCCCCTTCATCGCCGGATGTTCCGAAGCGCCCCGGGAGCCCCACGCGGTCAAGGTCATCGCCGGAGCCGAGCAGTGCGCCTTTGCCGGAGAGAAATTCCCCGTTCCCGTGCGGATCATGGTGTTGAGCGAAGTCAAGACCCTGACGGGCGGGAAGAAACTCGTTCCCTGTCCCCACGCGGCGGTGAAGTTTTCCGTACTGCCCGGATCGGATATCTCGGTCCTGCCCGACGAGGGCGTGACCGATGCGGGCGGCGAGATCTCGGTGAACGTCAAGGCAGGGAAGAGCTCCGGCGACCACTATCTGCAGATCACGCCCGCGGGACGGAAGGTCCGGCCCGCGACGGTCCGCTTCGTCATCGGCGTCGGCATCACGGGCGGCAGTTCCGAAACGATCTCGGGCGAAGTGGCCGACACGCCCCTTGCCGTCAAGATCGTCCGAGACGGCCGTCCGGTGGCGGGCGTGCCGGTGAAGTTCGGGATCCGTGCCACCAGCGAGGGGACCGTAACCTCCGCCCAGGTCCTCACCCCCTCGGCGGTGACGGATAGGGAGGGCGTCGCCTCCACCGAGGTCAAGGTCGGCGCCAAGACCGGGACCTACCGCGTGGGCGTGGAGATCAAGAGCCCCGAGAAAAATCTCGTCTACCACAGCATGACCGTGGACGTCTTCGCCCTCAACCCCGTCTCCGTTCTCATCAGCGTCCTCGGCGGACTGGCCCTCTTCATCTTCGGCATGAACCAGATGAGCACCGGCATCAAAAACATCGCGGGCGAGAACATGAAAAAGATCATCCGCTTCTTCTCGGCCCGGAGCGTCGTCGCCGTGCTGGCCGGGACCGTGGTCACGGCGGTGCTGCAGTCCAGCGGCTCCACCACGGTCATGGTCATCGGCTTCATCAACGCCGGACTCCTCAACCTGACCCAGGCCATCGGCCTCATCTTCGGCGCCAACATCGGTACCACCGTCACCGCCCAGCTGATCGCCTTCGACCTCTCGGGGATCGCCATGCCAGCCATCATCGCGGGATTCCTGCTGTCCCTGGCCCGGCCCCGCAAAACGCTCCACTGGTGGGGCGTGGCCATCCTCGGCTTCGGATTCCTCTTCTACGGCATGGAGACCATGTCCGGCGAACTCAAAATTCTCGGCACCATGCCCTCCTTCCGCGAGGCCTTCCGCACCTTCGACTGCACCCCGAGGACGCCCGGCGGCCCGATGCCCCTGGGAGCCGTGCTCGGCGCCGTCGGCATCGGCCTCGTCTCCACGGTGATCGTGCCCTCCAGCGCCGCCGTGGCGGGACTGATCTTCGCCTTCGCCGCCGGCGGACTCATGAACTTCTACACCGCCGTGCCGCTGATCCTCGGCTCCAACATCGGCACCACCGTCACCGCCCAGCTGGCCGCCCTCACCGCCAACAGAGTGGGCAAACAGGCGGCCCTGGCCCATACCCTCTTCAACGTGATCGGCGTGCTCATCATGCTGGTGCTGCTGTACATCCCCTGGGGACCGGAAAAAACGCCCTTCTTCCTTGCGCTGGTCAACAATCTCACGCCGGGAAACGCCCTGGCCGCCATCCCCCAGAACCTGCCCCGGCACATCGCCATGGCCCACACGATCTTCAACGTCACCGTGGCTATCGTGCTCCTGCCCGCCGTGGGACTGCTGGCGAAGATCTGCAACACTTTGCTGCCCATCCGGGACACGGTGAAGGTCAAAACCCTCGAACCCGGACTGCTCAACACCCCCTCGGTGGCCCTCAAGCAGAGCTCCTCCGCCATCCGCATCATGGTCGAAGACGCGTGGAAGATGGTCTCCTCCGCCGTCAACAACCACTTCCTCGCGGGCGAGAACGATCCCGAAAGCTGCAAGCAGCTGGAGGAGGCCGAAGCCCGCATCGACGACATGCAGTCCGAAGTCACGGCCTACCTCGTGCGCCTGACCCGGCGCCAGCTCACCGTGGCCCAGTCCCAGCTCGTGCCCCTGCTCATGCACTGCACCAACGACGCCGAACGCATCGCCGACCACGTGGAGGTCATCATCAGCCTCACCGAGAGGCTGAAGGCGTCCGAAAAGAAACTCTCCGACGCCGCGCTGAACGACTTGAGGACCCTGTGGGCCATCCTCGACGATCAGGCCAGAAACGTCATTGCCGGTCTCGCCGATCCCAACTTCAAGCAGGTGAAGACCGCGCTCAAGGAAGAGGAAAAAGTCAACAAGCTGGCCGACAGCTTCGAAAACGCCCACATCCGCCGCCTGCGGGAGGGCAGCTGTTCCGCCGACACGGGCATCATCTACATCGAAATGCTCGGCGAGATGAGCAAGATCGGCGACCGCCTCGCCAACATCTCCGAGCGCACGCCCGAGATCCAGAAACACTACGTCAAACTCTGACGGCATGACCCGAACCGGAGAACACCATGGAGCGTATCGTCAAATTCGATGAAGTCGTCGAAGCGGCCGCCGCCCTCTGCGGCAAGGCGGCCTGTTTCCTGCCGGAGGACGTCAAAAAAAGCCTCCTCGCCGCCGCGGAAAAGGAGACGGGGGAGCTGGGCAAGGAGTTCTTCCGCCAGTACGCCGAAAACTTCAGGATCGCCGAAGCCGACAAACTCCCCCTGTGTCAGGACACCGGATTCGCCGTCTGGTTCGTCGAGTACGGTACGGATGTCCGGCTCGACAAAGGCGACATCTACGCCGCCCTCGACGAAGGCACCCGCCGGGGATACACCCGAAATTATCTGCGCAAATCCATCGTTTCCGACCCCCTCTTCGACCGCAAAAACACCCGGGACAATACCCCGTGCATCGTGCACCTGAAACTCGTCCCCGGCGATAAAATCGGTCTCACATTGGCCCCCAAGGGCGGCGGTTCCGAAAACATGAGCGCCCTCAAAATGCTCAAGCCCTCCGACGGCAGAGCCGGCGTCGTGAAGTTCGTCGTCGACACCGTCGTCTCGGCGGGCGGCAACCCCTGTCCGCCCACCGTGGTCGGCGTGGGCATCGGCGGCACCATGGAAAAGGCCGCGATCCTCGCCAAGACCGCCCTGCTCCGAAAAGTGGGCGCCCCCAATGAGGATCCCCGCTACGCCGAGCTGGAAGCCGAGATCCTCGAAAAAATCAACGCCTCCGGCGTCGGACCTCAGGGCCTCGGCGGGGCCGTGACCTCGCTTGCCGTGCACATTTTGTCCCACCCCTGCCACTTGGCCAGTCTGCCCGTGGCCGTCAACATCAACTGTCACGCGGCGCGCCACGCCCAAATCGTGCTCTGAAAAGAAGGGAGTCCCCGAACATGACCAAAAGAATCTCCGCCCCCTTCGGTCCCGAAACGGTGAAAAGTCTCCGCGCGGGCGACCGCGTCCTGCTCTCGGGCAAGATCTGGACAGGACGGGACGCCGCCCACAAGCGGCTCTGCGCCCTGCTGGACGAAGGGAAACCCCTCCCCGTCAGCCTTGAAAACGAACTGATCTACTTCGTCGGCCCCTGCCCCGCATCCCCCGGGAAAGTCATCGGCAGCGCCGGGCCCACCACCAGCGGCCGCATGGACGCCTACTCCCCCCGCCTCATCGACGCCTGTCACCTGGCCGGCATGATCGGCAAGGGCGGCCGTTCCGCGGCCGTAATCGAAGCCATGAAGCGCGGACCCGCCGTCTACTTCGCCGCCACCGGCGGCGCGGGCGCCCTCATCTCCAAGTGCATCAAAAAAGCCGACGTCGCCGCCTTCGGCGACCTCGGTCCCGAAGCGATCTTCCGCCTGGAAATAGAGGACCTCCCCCTCGTCGTCGCCATCGACTGTTACGGGAAATCCCTTTACTGAAAGAGAAAACATCATGAGCCGTCTCTTCATCACGGCCTGGGGCGACCTCCCCCGGGGCGGCATCTACACCTTCGACGTCGAAGACTCGGGCGAACCCCTCCAAATTGCCTTCACCCCCTTTTATCACGCGGGCTACATCGCCTGGAGTCCCGACAGAAAATTCATGTACGTCACGGGAAGTCTCGAAGATTCGGACGGCGTCGGCGCCTTTTCCGTGACGCCCGAAGGCAAATGTCTTCTCCTCAACGTCCAGTCCTCGGGCGGCCTCTCCTGCTGTCACCTCTGCGTCTCCCCCGACGGGAAACGCGTCTACGCCGCCAACTACCGCACGGGGAACTTCGCCGAATTCCCCGTCCTCGCCGACGGCTCCCTCGCCCCCGCCTCCCGCATCGTCGCCCACTCGGGCAAGGGCCCCAACCCCGACCGCCAGGCCGGGCCCCACGTCCACTTCTGCACCTTTTCCCCCGAAGGGAAATACCTCATCGTCATCGACCTGGGCATCGACGCCGTCATGGCCTATCCCTATGACCCCGGCAAGGGGATCGACCCCGAACACGCCGTGAAAAACACCGTCACCCCCGGCTCCGGTCCCCGCCACCTCGTCTTCGACGCCTCCGGCAAAAACACCTACGTCATCACCGAACTGGGCAACACCATCCAGCACCTGCGCTATCACGACGGCCGTTTCGAACTTCTCGAAGAGATATCCACCCTGCCCCGCGGCGCCGCCGGCCCGAGCAAAGCCTCCGCCATCCGCCTCTCGCGGGACGGGAAATTCCTCCTCGCCTCCAACCGCGGATTCGACGATATCGCCGTCTTCGAAATCGACGGAAACGGCTCCCCCCGCCCCGTCTTCCATACCCTCTCAGGCGGCTCCAGCCCCCGCGACGTCAACTTCTTTGCGGATGACCGCTTCGTCGCCGCCGGCAACGAAGCCTCCGACTCCGTCTTCTTCTTCGACTTCGACCCCTCCACCGGCTCCCTCACCCCCAACGGCTTCCGCCTCTTTCTTCCCCGCCCATTGTGCTTCTCTTGTTGAAGAAAGGCTGTGGGAG
>Ga0310696_10003287_pt1 | contig 20324 bp, 24 predicted proteins | sample AusTroGonzalo_MG_4_FD_203885 | JGI IMG/M metagenome (GOLD analysis project Ga0310696, IMG submission 203885) | Bovine rumen microbial communities from tropical cattle in Woodstock, Queensland, Australia - Gonzalo_02 (v2) (version 2) | ecosystem: Host-associated > Mammals > Digestive system >... | reverse complement strand
GCATTGCTTTGGTGCGTGCGGCGAAGGCGGTGACGCCATCTCTTTCATCGAGAAAAAGGAGAAGCTTTCATTCATCGAGGCCGTTCGTTTCCTTGCGAAGAAGCATAACATCCCTGTCGAGGAAGATACCCAAGTATCTCAACACGTCCAACAACGTGCTCTATTAGAAGAGCAACTCCATCTTCCGCAATTGAGCAAGGGCAGCGCAAGCTGCTCTTTGACTCACGTTTGTCCCCTTTTAGTTACATTTTGGGGACAAAATGAGGATTTTTTTCATTTTCTTGCAAAATAATTTGGTCAATTCAAAAAAATGTAGTACCTTTGCGTCGATTTTTAGCAAATACGTTGCATTTTTGCGAAAAATATTATTGATGAATATATATGGAAAGTATTGATAACAAAATAATTAATAGTATAAAAAAACGCGGAAGAGGAACTTTGTTTTTTGCTGACGAATACGCACACTATTCTAACCCGAAAAGGGTGCAAAAAGCAATGGAGCAACTGGTTGAAAAAGGACTGGTCGTTCGGGTTGCTCGGGGTATTTATTGCTATCCCAAGAAAGACAAGGTCTGGAATACTGGCTTTTTACCGCCCTCATACGACGGTATAGCTAACGCCATTGCCAAGAAAGAACACGCGAAGATTGTGCCGACAGGCATACATGCGCTGAACAGGCTGGGTCTTTCTGAACAAGTACCAATGCGGTTAGTATATCTGACTAGCGGTAGATCGAGAACTCTTCAGTTAACGGATGGTCAGACTTTGCAGTTTATCCATACCCCACTCAAGAACTTGGCTTTCCATAACAGGACGGCGATGCTCGTCACCTTCGCACTTAAAGAGATTGGTAAAGACAACCTTACGGAAGAGCAGAAGGAGCATATACTGCAGCTGCTCAAACAAGAAGATCCTGAAAGTCTGAAAAGGGACCTTTCTCTGATGCCAGACTGGATACAGATGATTATTCAGCAAGCCTTATGATAGAATTTTTACAACACACGCCAGCAGAACAGCGCCAAGCTTTTCTGCTTACCGCTCAAAAGAAACATCTGCCGGAACCGAGTATTGAGAAAGATTGGTGGGTGACACAGATTCTTAACCTTGTGTTCTGTTTGCCGATTGCCGACCAACTGGTTTTCAAAGGCGGTACTTCGTTGAGTAAGGCTTGGAATCTAATTGAGCGTTTCTCGGAAGATATCGACTTGGCAGTTAACCCTGCGCTCTTCGATGTGACCGAGATGCCGACTAAAAAGCAGATCAAACAATTGCGTAAACGCTCATCTTTGTTTGTAGCAGAGGACTTGGCTGCCATGTTGCAATCCGCCTTAGATGATGCCGGTCTCTCACCGTTCTGCCGCATGGAGGTGCAGCCGAATGGAGAAGGTGACAACACCTATCAGGAGCCACGCGTGATCAGTATTTATTATCGTAGTTTGTATGAGGAAAGTACCGCTTCATACGTGCGTCCGGTGATTAAGTTGGAAATCGGAGCGCGCTCGCTTATTGAGCCGACTGAGCAATTCGTTTGTCGGAGCTTCGTGTCAGAGGTGTTGCCGGTCAAAGACTATGCTGCACCCGTTATTCAAGTAGCCGCTCCTCAAAAGACGTTTCTGGAGAAAGTATTCCTATTGCATGAGTTATTCTCTGTTGAACGAACCAATCTGATTGCTAATCGTCGCAGCCGTCACTTGTACGACTTGGAGCGTATGATGGATAAACCATTTGCGTTAAAAGCCGTCCATGATGATGAACTATGGGATCATATTCGTCAGCATCGTATGGCATTCACGGCGATGTTAGGAGTGGATTATACAGACGACATGCGCGCTCATCTCTGCCTCACGCCTCCACAGCAATGGCTAAACGAATGGAAAGAAGATTACGAACGCATGTGCCAAACGATGATCAACGGAGAGAAATTACCGTTCGAGAAACTAATTGAACGAATGAAAGAACTCCAAGAACGTTTCCGCAATATTGGATGAGCATAAAAAATGATGTGTCTAACACGGTGTCTAACTTTCTTGCCAAATCTATGCTAAATTAGAGAGATTTGGCAAAGGAAACGCAAATCCTGCTGAATTTTGTTTTTTAGTATCGATAGTCATTTACTACACTAAAAACTACACAGACAACTACACAGAGACTACCCTGACAAATACCCAGAAAGCGATACAAAAATCGGAAAAGCGCGCTAAAATGGGTGTAAATTTATAGGAAAAGTGCGAATTTTGGGTGTCAAAATCGTAGGAAAAGTGCGTTAAAGGACTTAATCGGTCAGAAAAACATACAGAAAAGTATACAGAAAAGTGTACAGAAAACGCCACAGAAAAACTCGGATAGTATCCAAGCCAATGGACAAGGGGATATCCGTCTGAGTGGAAAATTCTCCGTAATAATCGACAGAGCGCAGCGGCGGAGAAATGTGAATGTGTGAATTTTACTACTCTGTTTCGCCGGAGAGTTGGGCGTAGAGTTCAAGACCTTTGGCAGTGAGGCGATAGGCTTGTTCCGGTTTGTGGGGAACAGCGGGATACGCGAGGTCGATAAGACCTCGTTCCCAGGCAGGTCTCCAATAGTTGTTTATGAAAGTATGGCGACTTTGTTGGCGCATTCCTAAGTCCGCAATAATTTGCCGACGTGGCAGCACTTTCTTGCCAACGACTTGTACGAACTTAAATACACGCGCTTCTACTTTATCTTTAGGGAGAAGTTTGGGCTTGGGTTGAGATGTAGTTCCGTTAGATTCGGGGGCCTGTTCCTCGATAGTTTCTATATAGAAGCTGAAAGGTCGGAAGCCATCATTACAACTGATCATGGCACTCATGGGATTCTTCATCCAACCATCAAAGAAATTACCTTTGCCGCGTGCAAGAGACTCGACAAACGGTTGCATGGACTCCCATGCAGAAGGACACAATCCTTCGGGGCACTTGCCGTCGATGGATATCCATTGTTGCCCTTGCTTGATGTCGCAAGCTTGCTCGATGGGGTTTTCGTACTGATCAATTAGGTCTTGATAGACCGTTTGTCGGATAGCTGTGATTCGAACTTTGTTCATGGTGTTACTTCAACTGTCGCAATTTTTGCGAGGGTTCATGTTTATTCCAAAATGGAATGAACTAAAATCGAGTGCAAAGGTAGTAAAATATTTTGACGTGTGCAATAGCATGTGTCTTTTTTTGAGAAAATCATCAAGAAACGGAGCAAAAAGACACAAGCCATATATGAGAAGTGCTGGAAAGGGAAAGACACAAGGCAAAGATGAGTTATGGAAGAAAAGACACAAGCCAGTGAGTGTTTCTTATAAAAAGACACATGCCTATGAGGAAAACAAGACGAAAAAGACACAAGCCAGTGACGGAGAGAAGCTTAAAAAAGACACATGCCAGTGAGGGAGACGAGTAGAAAAGACACAAGCTAAAAGGGGATATGCTGAAAAAAGACACATGCTTGAACTCGCTCTTAGAAAGAGACGAGCACAAGACACCATACAGAAAAGTATATTGAAAAGTAACGGGAAAAGTAACGGGAAAAGTAACAAGTAAAGTGACGGATAAAGTAGCGGAAAGAGTAACGGAAAGAGTAACGGAAAGAGTAACGGAAAGAGTAACGGAAAGAGTAACGGAAAGAGCATGCCAAAAAGTTCACCAAAAGTTCACCAAAAAGTTCGGAGAAAGGTTCGGAGAAAGGTTCGGAGAAAACGCTACAGAAAACGACACAGAAAAGTGTATAGAAAACGACACAGAAAAGTGTACAGAAAACGACACAGAAAAACTTGGATAGCGTCCAAGTCAACGGACGATGTGACCCAAATGAAATTTGGGGCTAATGAACAAAGGACAGTCGCAATCAACTGGTGTGGGTGGCTCGGAATAGCGGTATAACGGTATAGCGGTATACCGACGGGATAGCGGGTAATTAGATTGCCAAGGAATGGAAGAAAGAGAAACGCGAGCCTGACGACTCGCGCACTTAACAAAGAGGATCCGGATAGAATCCGGAGTAAGGGACAAACGTTTGCTAAGATTGCCAATCTATGCTACGGAGGCAAGCGGGGAGTTTGGTGCCGTGTGCTTTGTGGTGTGCTACGCACTCGCAGCACTTACCGTGACGGGGACAGCCTTCTTTTGTGCAAGGACAATCGATGTTATTATGTGGACAATGGGTCATCAGGTTATTCTTTTACAAGCGGCTCGCATTGTGTCTTATTCACAACGCGGTCACGCATCAGTTTCATATCGTTGAAATTGCGGCTGATGTGTTGCACCAGTTCGATATAGTTATCCGTGCCTTTTTCCTTATCGGTTATGTAGTAATATGGCTTAATGGACACGCAATTTTTATGCTCAAATATCGTATTAAGTAACGTTCTGTCTGAATTGCCACATGAATGCCCCATAATGAGCACTTGGAATGGTTCTGACTCTATAAAGGATAACATCTGTCTATAGTTCGGTGCTTCCAAATATCGGATAGACTTCACATGAGACAAACACGCATTATTCTTGTGCGCTTTCAGTTCCTTAAAATTGTCATCCAATTCGTCTCCATAGCCAAAGATAACGCTTGGGGGGGGTACCTATTTCTCCATGGATATGTACTTCCTTAAAACTATCTCTTGTTTTTCTATATTGAGATGCAGTATTAGAATAGTTGAAGTTAAGGAGCATTATCTCTTTGGGAAGGAGAAATTCAAATGGATATATGGTTGTTCCATTGGGTTGATCTTCTCTCCAGTATCGAACATCCCCCTCACATTGTATCTCATCGTAACCATATTTACGAACTATGGCATATAGTTCATTGTTTCTCTCCTCATGAAATTCCCAGTATGATTTATGTTCCTTAAAATGTTTTTTTTCAGCTACCGATATGTCTTCTTCTTTGAAGGGCGCATAAATAGCTTCCTCAATGCTTCTAATCTTCTCTGGTTGGTTTGCACTAACTTCCTTCAAATACTCCACAAGCAACTCTTGGATATATCGTAATTGTTGGTTAAGTGCCTTGATGGGTGGCGGAGTGGGATTTGTCTTTGGATCTCGGAATGCGTATTCTTTTAATATGTCGTAATAATCTTGTTCGATACCTTCCCAATTTTTCTTGTCATAATTCAGAAGTATTCGTTTAAAAAGCGGAGAAGGAATTGAGTCAAATTCATCACTATTTCCCATTATCCAATCCATTCTTTGCCTTTTACTAAGTTTTCCAAACGTTAGATTAAAACGGACTGCATTAGAGATATAAGTACTAATAGCTTCGTGCCATTGGTATCTTATGGTTAATAGGGGATCTTCAGATACGTCATTATGAGTATCTAAAAGATTGTCATATCTTTTTTCAAAGTACCAATTGATAAAATCAGCATAGCTCGTTTTCAAGTCATGCGCTAAATCAAAACCGTTTCCTATAAGAACAAGTCTATTCATTATCTTATCGTCTCAATCAATTCTTCCAAACTGATACAAACCTTGGTAAATAGTTTGTACATCAGTTCGGGTTCAAAACTATCTTGGTCAGTTATGAGAACATAGACCGGTTTGCCTTGTCCGGCAAACCAACCAGCTTCTGCATGTGCCGAACGGCCACAGGGTAATACCAATACGCAAGCATCACAAGCAGTCATGGCTTCAATGTCGTTCTTGAACTGGCGTTCAGCGAGCGGGTGGGAGAGGTTTGCTTGATATTGCGCGGGAGTCCAATCCATACAATCCTTATCCACGTCACTCCAATGAAATCCGGGATCACCGGTCGGCGGATTGCGGAAGTCATACACCTCATGCCCTGCGTCTCGCAAAGCCTGTACTACTTCGGGATAATATGTATTCCTCCATGAGGATGCGATGTATAGGTGCATGTGCTTTTAAACTTTTTTATTCAAATAGTTTATAAATGCGCTACATGATACCAACATAAATAATGCTTCTTCTGCCTTTGGAGTATACTTCTCAGTTTCGTCCATTAAAGCATGACGACTTCCTGTAGTTGGTTGGTTTGTGTAGGCGTATAATTTTTCAAAAGTTTGTTTAAGCATTGGATGAAGGTTAATACCTTTCTTTTCCAAATTACTTAATGCGCCTCCTAAATCTTTCGCACCTGTTTTTTCTCGACACCATGCTTCTACTGCGGAGATAGATTCTTTTATTGAGTTTCGGAAATCTCCTGTCGGACGCTGTGCATATAATTCTAATGCCTTGCTAAGGTGAGTTCTTATATTCGAAGGTGCTTCTATTAATGCCCGCTCTATAGATTGAATTTCTTCTTTTGAATTTATTTCTACGATTTCATCATTAATAATTCTGTATGCAAAATGCAAACGTTCAAATTCAGAATTTAGAGTTTCGATAAATTTAACAGCAACTCTTCTATGATAGTCCTTTTTGTCATAATTACGTAAATATTGTATAGTAATCTCAATGAGGTTCAATTTTTCATACCATTCGTGCGATACACTTTCCATGTATGTGGTTGCTACTATATAATATGAACCATCTTTGGAGAAGTTGGCAATTCTTTTATTTAGCACATTTGTCCATAGGTATTCCTCTAACTCAATGTAATCCAGTTTTGCCTCTGCTTCGTATGTCCTATATTCATGAAACCATCCTATCAATCTGTCATAGCAAGAACAGATGGCATTTTGAATTTCGGGTGTTATCTGTTCTCGAATGATAATATCAGATGGTTTCGTGTATCCGTATCTTTCAGAGAATAATTTCATTTTTATTTATGCATAATTGTTTCTAATGTTGTGTCTTTGAATGTTTGCCAAATATCAAGATGCACTTTCTTGTAATTGGGGAACAACTCTTTGACAAATTCAATCTCAAAGACTAATCTAAAATCGTTCGGGTCATTGTCCGGCTGTCCTTCTTTACGAGTACCAACGCGCGCTATTTTGATATAGTACAAGTCTTTTACTCCCTGTTTGGCGATGTACGGCATGAAATAGTATAATTTGTTAAGCGCAACGGTTGACGGGAATTTCTTACCTGTATAGTATATCTTAGCCGTTTGGTCAAGATACTGCTCCATATTGTCGGCTTTTACAAGCGATACGAGCAAGTTCTTTGTCGGGTCAATTCCTTCCAAATCTTCGGTAACTGGCACAGACTTTTCTGGCGTAATGACATCTCCTTTGGGTATGACAATACGGCAAGCAGCAGAAGCATATATCGGTTTGTTCTCGATAATCTTATCGGGATATTGTTCCAATAGTTTGAGGAAGTCCACTGTTCCAGCGATACCTGCACCATCAGAAGGCTTTGCGTATTTCTTGATGGTTGCTTTGTCGCCAAAGAGGTATTTCGCAAAGAGTTTAACCACTTCCACATTAACTGCGTTGCCAAATTGCTTGTATGCTTGTGCCTCAACCACATCTGGTTGGAAGGTGTCTGGGAAACTCTGCAAACGTGCACACTCACGCAATGTTAATTCACGCTTGCGACAACCTACGATGGATGTTTGAGTTATAGCAACCAAGGCAGGGAAATATGTGCCTGGTTTGATACGGATACCCGATGGACGGAATTGGAGAATATGATCCCAGATGTTTGGGTGCTCATACTGTCCCGCTTGCCATTCCAATTTTGCCTTGGCTCCAAAGAATAGAGGATTGCGTTTTGCACGCGGTAACCATTCATCAATAAACTCGCGGTTATCAAGATACAGTTGATTGTTCTTGAGGATGAAGTTACGCTTCCAATCCGGATATTGCGATAAGTCTTCAGCAGGATTAAGCGGGCACAGATATTCCGACCACACAGGGAATCCCGGCAGTTTATCGCCTTTGAGGTTTTGCACAAACTCATTCCAAAGGTCAACCAATTCGATTTTGTCGTCAGTCAAGCGATAGTGCTCGATATTCTCGATTTCACTATCATCTTGTAGGATAGACTCGATACTGCACGCAGGTAATTTCTTCTTTGCGTCGAATTGGAATACAGGCAATACACCAACATCTTCGCGCACGCACATTATGAACACACGCTCACGATGTTGGGGAATACCTAAATAGTGCGGGCTGAAGATTACCGGTTCTTCCAGAACATTGTAGCCAATATTTGTCAGGTGCTCATGAATAGTGCGCCATGTGTTACCTCCATCGTGAGACGCGAGATTACGTACGTTTTCCAAAAGCGCGTACTTTGGTTTGCAGTATTCCATGATACGCTCCACGTCAAAGAAGAGTGTACCTTTGGTCTCGTCGGCAAATCCGAGACGCTTGCCCGCTTTCGAGAATGCCTGACAGGGGAAGCCTCCGCACAGGACATCGAACTTTGGCAGATCTCTTGGGTCGATTTTTGTAATATCGCCAGCAGGTTCTATGCCGTAATTTGCTTGATATGTTTTGCGGCAATCAGCATCAATATCGCAGGCGAAGACACATTCCCCGCCTAACGCTTCCATTGCTTGGTGAAAGCCTCCGATACCGGCAAATAAATCTATGTATTTAAATTTTCTCATGCTTGTTGATAGTTGTAGCGGTAAACTACGTATTTGTCCATGTCACGTTTTTTGATAATGAACTTCTTCTGACGACTTTTCCCGTCTGGCTGCTTGCCTTGGTTGAAATCGGATAGAACATCGCGGAACGTGACATTGTTGAGTTCAAGAATTGTCATCTTCATAAAGCGCACGCTATTCTTCATCCTCTCGTGATAGGACATATCGTCTTTTGCGTATCCCGGAACAACGGAACGGATGAATTGATTACGCTCAATAGTGGCTTTGTAGCCGGTTTCTTCTGAATCTTTGAGAGTTTCGTGCTCGTATATAACATACCAGAAACGGTCGTATTTATTGATACACTCCACAAATGTCTGTTGGTCATTACCCGGAGAATCGGTATGTTTGATATCGCTTGCCTTCAGGTCTCCATAGAATTGGTCGCGGTCAAACCAGATATCAAAGTCGAACAAGTCTTCCTTATGGCCTTTATTGGACGTACCGACATACTTCATTAAGGCAAGCGTGTTATTATCGATGGTGAACTTGTTGAACTTGTACTCCAAGAACCATCCAGCCCATTCTGCTTGCTGCCAATGACGCCAATTGTCGCCGTGCATCTCCTTGATTTTGTCAACTGCATAGAGCCATTGACCAAACGAGAAACCATTATTGAATTTTGCGAACAACTCGAATAGATCATTGTCGCCAGTCTTAACTCCAAGCAGGTAGTCGGCAAAGTCTTTTGCTCGCACAGAGTAGAGATGATTGCCGTATTGATCTTCACGGTGAAAGACACCATTACGCACGGCTTGATACAGGTCATTAGTGTAGATGTGTGCGGACGAGTTGTTGAAATGTCCTTTTCTCAAATATGTATCCTTTGCAACATCGGTAAATATGACGTTGTTCTGATAGTGATATACACCTATAAAACGAATATCGTAATCTAAATTAGCCTCTTTTGCTTTCTCGCAGAAGGTCTGCCACGATGCAGGCATCTGGATACGTTTCTTGAAAATTGGGTGCGGGTTGCCAAGATATGAAATGGCTTTATGAAGTAGGATATACTTTTTCCCATTCTTTTGATACACGAAAACCTTTGTGCCCAGTATTTCTTCTACAGAGCAATTCTCTTCACCAAGATAGTGCGTAAGCGCTTTGCGTTGCTGCTTGGCAGTACGCAACACTTGGTCATCTGCGACCTCTAATCCGAAGTCAGAGCGTATCTGCTCACTCGGTTGATTTTTCTTTGCGCGTGACGAGTTTTCGTCAAAAAAGTAAAAGAAAAACATATTTTACCAATTGTTATTGTTCTCGTTAAAGGCAACGCTATGCAGCGTCCAAAGGCAGACCAATGCCCATCGCTGCATAGTATTTGTTGCCTATGTGTTCTTTCCGCTTCATATTGGTCTTTTATGGATTTTAGCGGTTGTTGTTTAGTCGAGGAAGATCCAACTATTGGCGATGTCACTCGCTTTGTCGTTGTCCGGTTCTCCGTCGCGGATGAGGTCGGCTATCGGATAAATACCTTCATCCTCTGTTCCTTGGAGATTGTCTTCCATTTCTACGCGATACTCCATTTCGTCTTCATCGAGATAAACGTGGAGCGTTGCGTTCTCGTACCCGTCCGGGTTGTCAAGGTACTCCTGAACTGCGTCGTAGATTCGTTCTTCCAACGCTTGAATGTCTTGAATGCTTGCCATATTTTTGGTCTTTTATGGATTAATATGTATATTTGTGAGACGTGTCACACATTATTAATTAGCCCGCCAATGGCTGGCGAATTTGGTACACGCGTGTACCAAATCTTTTTTAGTCCTTGTTTATTATCTCCCAATGGCCGCTATAGCCGCTGCCAACATATTTGATATGTGGCAATTTGGCAAGACGGCGACCGATGGTCTTAACACTCACATGCAATAATGCTGCCAATTCTTCACGCGTGATCTTCGGATTCTGCTTAATGAGCGCAGTAATGTCTTGAGGGACACCTTGAAGGACATCTTGAAGGACACCTTGAGGGACATCTGTCTCTTGACTCGCGACAAAGGCATCAATCTCGGATTGCAGGTTGGTGTTATGAATGTGCAACATGACATTGGGGAAGATCGATTCATCCTGTTGGTCGCGTGTGTCATTAAGTGCTTGGATATACTCGGCTTTCTGCTCTTTGAGCACCTTGGTCGGGATGAGACCGAACTCAAACTGAAGCATGTTCATCACCAGACGTGACATACGACCGTTACCGTCTGCCCAAGGATGGATTGACACGAGACGGAAGTGCGCCACAAACGAGAGACGATAAGCTGCGAGGACGTCGTTCTTCGGCAAGGCTGCCCGTTCGGTATTGAGCCAACGGCAGAAATCTGACAAGGCTTGCGGCACTTTCTCGTGCGCCAGATATGAGCGTCCGCCGAAACCGGCTGTGACGTTGACTTTGCGCAACTCGCCTTGAGCAGCAGAGAACGACCCAAGCGGCGTATTGTACGTGCTACCGGTATTCTTCATCACGATAGCCGACAGGCGACAGAGCATATCAATGCTGTAGGGCATGTGCCGATCGGCAAGTCTTTGTGCTTCCTCGTAAGCCGCTTTGAGGTCGAGGTTCATCATTTGCTCTTGGAGCGTACGCCCCGGAGCCGTGATGCCTTCGTCGAAGAGCAGTTGGTTCTCGATCTCCGTGACGGTTGAACCCTCGATGGCCGTGGAGTGCGTGATGATAGAATACAAGTAGAATTTCTTGTAGTCTATCTGCTGGTCGATGCCTAAGGCTCGGTAGCGTTCTATTGTTTGCAGTATGTCAGCCATATTGGTATTGTTTAGCGATTGTCTTTTAACCTTGCACACAAAATGCGTGCAAAGGTACAAAAATTTTTTGATATATGCAAATATTTTTTGCATATTGCGCGAAAACCGCATAAAATTGCGGAAAAACGACGAAGAAAACCGGCATAAGATGCCGGACTAATTGACGAAGAGAGGATAAACTGACATGGATGTGTGGAAATGTGGAAAAGTGAAAAACGACGGCATTTTGCTGCCGCCGTTTTGAGAGAATCGGAGTTTACACTCCTCAAAGGGAACGTACTACAACTTGCGCCAAGTTTTGTTGCCGCAGGGTTCAATGCGCTTGGTGTTCTTCCAACGGTTGAGTACCATGCTGATCGCGGCGGTTTTGACCGATTGGTTCTTGCGAGCACGGAGTTTGATGAGGTCGCCGGTGGTAAACTCATCGGGCAGAAGCGAAAGGAGCGATGAGGCTGCACCTTTCTCCGTCATAGCATCCAGTGCACCGGTCAGTTCTTGCTCCATCTGTTCGCCCCAGAGCTCCATCTGATTGCGAAAGACATACTCGGCAACCCACTCGGCGAACTGCGCAACCGTCTTGGTGAACTTACGGTTTTCAAGGAGATAGCAGAGCATACCTGCGCGGAAACCGATGACACCTGCACGACGGCGAAGCGTATCCATGGCATGTGAGTCTGCGTCGATGGCTTGCTGACGCTTGGCTTCGAGCCAGTTAGCGATGACCGCATTGAGTTGCGGACAAGCGAGTGTGCCTTGTTCGGCATCCAACTGACGTGCCCAACGGATGATTTCCGCTTTTTCGCCTTCGGTGTACGGCGCAAAAACAGGAATCTCGGTGAAACTGGTGTCCGGCAATTGTGCGAAGCAGACACGTGTTGCGAGACCGTTTTCGAGGTCTTTGAAGAAGCGCTTCATGGAGTTGGGTGTGCCTGTCAGAAGCAGGTTGTAGTACACATGGATATGTGCGTTGAAACTCGAATCGGACATGTAGGCTTGACCGTATTCCGCATTGTCGAAAGCGAGACGGTAGATATCGCTTTTCTGCGACCACACTCCGGCACGTTCGGACTTGACCAATGTGTCCATTTCTTCGCCAATACCGATGAGGTGTTTGCCTTCGGCATAGGTCAATAGTTGGAGCAGTTTGGCTATCGAAATGGCTACGCCATTGTTACGCGGACAAGCGTGCGGATCTTCCGGTTGGTTCTTGGAGTTCTTGGACGCACGGAGTTTGTCCTTGTAGGCCTGTTCTTTCTCACGCTCAATCGCGTCTTGCTCGTTGATCGGAGTGAGGAGCAAGTCCAGCGGTTTGCGGATGAAAGACTTACCGGATGCAGCCGGCGCTGTGATACAGGAGAAGAACGAGAGCGATTGTTCTTGTCGATCCAAATACTCGAAACGGATGCGGGTTGCCAATGTTCCGAGGACAGGCAATGCAGCGATGACCATTGCGGGTCGGTAGTCTTCCGGAAGTCTCCTGCACACCAACTTCAACAAACGCGGCAGTTCGGGCAGAGGCAGATCGGTTGCTTTCTCGGTTCTAACGCCCCGAGCACCTAACAAAGATTCTCGTTCGCAGATGGCGAGTGCAGACTGGAGAACGATGGGCATCTCGGATTTGCGTGGACGACCGATGGCGGAACTGATGGCTTGGCGGCGTTCGGGTTCGGACAGACCGAAGTCAGGAAGGATGCGTAAAAGCAGATCGGCATTGAAGTCGCAGATATAGCGCATGTAACAAGCGAGGGAGAAATAGACGGTGTTGCGTTCGCCTACTTCGGCTCCGTCGGCAGCACCAATACTAATCAGAAGCTGCTGGATGATGGTGGCGTAAGGGATGTCGCGGTAAGATAACGAGCCTACCTCCGACTCCTCCCTAAAGGGAAGAGAGGTTCCCGAATTAGATTCGGGGCTAACAGACGAAGGATCAACATGCGGAGGGAGAGCGAGCCGTATACTATCCGGGAAAACAGACGAAGTTCCATCGGCGGGAATACCCGCCGGAACAGAACACTCGCGGTCGGCAAAGAGACCGGATTCATAGATCCAGAGGATGTACGAACGCGGAACAACATAGGATGCACGGGCGAGGTCTTTGGTGACGGCATCGTATTCCTTGATGCCGAGGGAAGTGGCGATACGTAGCTGGGCGGCTTCGATGGACTCTAATTGTCGGATATTATCCGACCCAATGGACATAGACATTCTTTCGCCGATGAGGCGCAAGCCTTTGCCGCTGGCGGTGATTGCAACGAGGTAGATGCGGTTGTCTGAGAGGAGTTGTTTGTCAAGGGAATTGAACCACTCGCGAGGATTATCCACGTGATCAACATCGAGCATGGCGAGACCGGACGGGATGGCATCGGCAGAGATGCGCTTGCCGTTCTTAAACGATGCTGCGTGCGGGATGATGATAGGCAGACGCTTCTTGAGCGCTTGCTTGCGGTCGGCATAGTCGGCTGCATTGGGATCGAGTGCTGCGATAGCTGCACAGGTGTTAGCTACTGCGGGAGAGTCGATGAGGCTGTCCCAGATTTCGGGTGTACACAATTGCGGTGCACCGGCATTTACTTTGTTTTGATACTGAAACATATCTGTAATGTTTAATGATTAATGTTTAACGTTTAGTGGTTTTTTTATCGCGCATAAATACGCGATGCATAGACGCTAGAACAATTATTCTTCTTTGTGGTCTTTGAGACGACAAGGGAAGAGATGGCGAGGAGGGACGTTGGAGGATTTGTCGGCATTGTATTTGCCTTTGGAACGTGTCCATGTGCAGCCGACGGCATGAATCTCGTCGTGTTCGTCCGGATACTGCTTACGTTGTCGGATAGCTTTGAGTCCGACGGCGGCTTGCATCTTGCGCCACTGTGCTTCGGTGACTTCGAGTTTGTCGATGCAGAGCGGGTTGTAGATGTCGCAGTCTGCCATCCAAGGATTCATCGTCATGGAGCAATGGGTTTTGAGTGGTCCATTGATGCCGCGCACGACTCCGCTTTCCTCGTAGAACGGGCAGGCGCTACTACACTTCGCGCCGCCCCGTCTTAATGCTACAAGTAACATGTTAAGCTGTTAAATGGTTAAACAGTTACTTCTTGAGAGCACGGATGGCTTCCACCACTTTCGCCATGTCCATCTCGCAGAGGTTGTCACCCATCTGGTCAACCTGCGATGCCAGGATGTCGGCGAGGTCGCGTCCATCGGCATAGTCGCCATGCGGGACATACAACTCCAGTTTGATGTGATTGGCATTTGCCGACACTTTGCCGTAACGGCTCTTGTCGAGCGTCTGCCAGTGGAGTTCGGGATGAACGGTCTGTTCCCGTGCTCCTCGTTCGGTGAAAGTGAACTTGTCTTCCTCGTTGCGGAAGAGTGTTCCTTTACGGCTGTCCAACACTTGCAAGTCTCCTTGCTTCATCAGCGTGATTAAGTCCACGCATAACATTACATTTTTTTTCATTGTAGTAATTGTGGTGCGGGAAAACCGTAATCGACATTGATTATCGGTGTCGCATCCTACACCCTACGCTGAAAAAGTGCATTTTCTTCGGGGAAAATTTCGGGTGAAATTTCGGGTTTTACCGAAAAAAGATGTGAGATGTATATAGAAAGAAAATCGGAACCCCTTGTAAAATAAGGAATTCCGAAGAATTTATTTTTTTTTTGAAAAAAAGTTTTGCTTACCCGAAAGTTTACCCGAAATGGTTAATCGTCGTTAGGAGCCTTCGCCTTCAACACCAGTTTCCAAGCATCAATCAAAGCCAGTGCTTTTCCGCTATGCTTGCCACCGTCAATACCTGTCAAGTAGTGACCATTCACATCAACGAAATGTGACTCAACGATTTTTTGTACGGAGTGTGTATTCGGAGCAGAGATAAAACGCTCGTCCACCATCATCTTGAACAACGCATATAGATTGTCTCTGCCAACTTTGTTGGTCCAAACAATTTTGGCTTCGCTTGTTCCACCATTGAACAACGCGAAGAAATTATCGGGTTCTCCATCTGCTATCCATTTTGCTTTGAGCATTTCTTGGTATAGCAGCATGATATTATAGTTGGTGACTTTTTTGGTGAACGTAATAAAATCCGGATCAAACGGTTCTTCTTCGACCTTCTTTTTCTTTTGCTTAGGCTTAGGAGCAAAGAGTTCTTCTATTTCATCGGAGAGATACTGCTCGTTCTCCAATTTCATATAATCGTTAATCCATGCGCGGAGTGGTTTGGAAAGATGGTTCGATGCTTTTCCAAGGTCGGTGAGAACGGACTCCCATTGCTCCTTGTTATAACTGCTAATCACTCCCATTAGTAGTTGTCCCATATACTGATGCACTTCGTCAGAACTAAGATGGAGAGTAATGGCAGCAATGTCCAAAACGATGCTGGTAGCGAGCGAGATTTGCTCATCAGGGATGGTTTTGTCGTATTCTCGGAATCGCGGATAGATTGTTTTCCAAAGGTGTTGAATCTTGGGAATGTACTCATCTCCGTTCTCTTTGATATTATCAATGACGGAAGCCGCTTCATTAAATATATCTTCCGGCCATAGCACAAACGCCTGAAGCCGATTGTCGAAGAACTGACAAATGACTTCAGCTACTTGAAATAGAGGTTCCGAGCCATATTTATTTCTTATGGCGTCCCTTTCTTTTTCTGTGAATTTCCGCTGCATCTTCAAAATTTTTCGTTTCTGCATAAACATAATCCAGCCACTGAACGAGTGCATATTCTTGCTTCTCCTCAGTCGTATCATCAATTACTTTCGCGCCTTTCTGGTATTCCTCTATTGGATCTCGATTGAGTTTAATGAGCGCATGTACTTTCTCGTCACACCGATAGGCTTTGTGGTTCTTGAAGTTAAGCACAAGATGGTAAGCTTGCGTGCCGCAGATGCGAACCATGTTCTTGAAGTCCTCCACTTTTTGGTCGAACTGAAATGGAGAAGCATTATCGGCAAATAGTTTGAACACGCCTTTGAGTGCGCCGGTCGCCTTGACTGTTTCCGTCATGCGGTTAATTGCATCACTAATTTCAATTTCTTGCGATTTGTCAAACTCCTTAATCTTGTCGGGATTATCGATTTCAAACGTGACACTTTGCAGCACGTCTCCTTTAGAAATCAGTTGGCGATAATAGTCCCAAATGCGCGTTGGTTGCATTTTGGGCAAGAAAGAAACTTTGAGCCGGAAATGTTGCGTCATGAGAGCCGAGAGATAGTCCTGCAAGATAACGCCAGGATTGTCTGGGTTATTTCCCCATACCGAAGATTTCTCCACGGCGACCTGTCCTCTATTGTCGCGGTTATCGAAAATAACATAGCAATAGGGATTGGATTCCTCCTGCTTTTCAATACACTCCGGTGCTCCTCCCTCGGGATTTTCTTCTAACTTCACCAAACTTTTGATTTGGCTCTTATGTAACCGAATGAGATACACCTCCTTGTCATCTTGCCGCCAGATGTAATTGTTAAAGTGCTCTCCACCTTGCAAGTCGAATAATCCAAGCGTGCTCGTTTCATGGAACATGGAAGCGAACAATTCACGAGCGTGATCCAACGACTCATCAGGATTGATGTCTTGATTATAGGTGTTAAGCTCGTTCGATTTCTCAAATTTAATTTTATATATTGCGAACTGTGCCATATCGTTTAATAATTGCCTTTCTGCTGTGCTGCGCGAAAAATCGCGCAAAGGTACTAAAAATTTTTGAAATATGCAAGTTTCTGTGCGGAAATGTATGCGGAAAATTTCACTTTTCCACATTTCCACGAATAATTGTATCTTGCAGGTGTTGGGATAATATATAATATAAATATTATGATATTATAGGGTATGTTTCAACCTGCTCGGATGGGTGGAAATGTGGAAATGTTGATTTGTGGATGAATAGTGCGATTTTTTGAAAAAAGTTGCGAAAAAATTTGCAAAATACAATTTGTTCATCGTATCTTTGTCGTCGAATTCAGAGATCAACGATTAAGTTACTCCGTAACAAATGTGGTTGTCTCGAATTCTCCTCTTCGGTCCACAAACATTTCATTGGTTTGTGTCCCGAGTAACAAATAAGAATAACATGCACGTAAGCGTGACGTTCGGAGTGCGAACGAGATGCGAACGGTCGCGTCAGCAACAAGGTCGCAAAGACCAAACCACTCCGCTAATTGGTGAAGGCGACTTGTGCCTCCGCTCTCCCCAAAAATTAAAAATTGTTTGGGGACCCCAAATTTTGAAACCTAAATTATTAACATATGAAAGCAGAATTGATAATTCCTATAGAAAGCCTACGAGGTGCGTTGAGGAAGGATGGCTATTACTTCCGGATATGCAAAGGGCAGCAGATTGTGCAGAGGTGTCCGAGGAAATGGACGGATACGCCAGCACGGAAGGCTGCACGAGAACGCTTCATAGCCAAATATAGGAAAAGCAAACCGGCTTCCGATGCCGGGCTAACAGAAGAAAATACGTAACCGCGCGTGTTGAAAGAAAGCGGGCATTAAACCTAAACTTTAACCCCTCTACGCTGACCGGAGGTAAAACATGGTTAGCAGAAAAATGGCAGAAATTAAGCCTATGGCTCTTATCGAGAGCATGAAGAAGAAAGTGTGTGAGCACAGCGATGTGTACTTCCGCACGAACAAGAAAACCGGTAAGGTCTATACCGGAAAGTTGTGTAACCCGTCCACGAAGGAGCCGAGTGCAGCGCAGACGGCAGCGAAAGCGCGTTTTGCGAAAGTGTCGGCGGCTGTGCGTGCGATTCTCGCAGGATCGAGCGAACAAAAGACCCAGTTGGTGGCTGAGTACAACGCTCAGAACAAGATTGGTTCGTTGTTCGGCTACGCGATGAAAAAGTTGAACGGGAACTACGACCAGAACGGCGACCTCATCAACGGCTAAAATTCACGGAGTGTTTAACAATTAAAAACCTAAACAACTATGGCAAAAGTACAATGGGCTCAAGGAATTGAGTATGTATCGGGGCTTCTGACGAAGCGCCCGAAAAAAGGTGAACTTCACTCCGCTCACGGTTCGGCTTTGTTGGCAACCCACCGCGTGGCAGAAACCACTAACCCGACGTGTACGCGTCTGTACATGGTAGGCGAGTACAAGCGGAACACTCCTGTCTCGTCACGCGAGTTGGAGATTCGCGGACGTTTCACGGCAGTGGCCGCCGCAGTTCGCGTTCGTGCGAAAGACCTCATGTCTATTAGCACCGACCAACAGAACTTCCTCGCGCAGCGTAATCAGCCGGGCGGCAAGAAGACGATGAAGGCGTACTTGTGGAAAGTATGCGGCGACGAGTGGGATGCACAGCATGGTTATTAACGAGTGAACGAATGAACGTTTAACGAGTTAACGGAAAAGTCATGAAAGCTAACATTCAACTCATTACGGCAGCGGTGTTGGCGATTGGCGGATTAGTGCTCTTGTTCTGCGGGGTGTATATCACTCCGCGGGGCGAGATTCACGAGAGCCTATTGGTCGGATTCGGCGAAGTAGCGACATTTGCGGGCGCATTGTTCGGCATAGATTACACCTATAAATACCGCAGCAAAAATGACAAGCATCCACCTAACTCGCAAGAGTAAAGACGGCAAAGCCGTGCGAGGAATTATGCGTGCTGAAGGGCAAGAGTATGCGACGCTTGAGAATGCAGATTATATCATACCTGTTGGGACATATGAGGTCAGAGTGACGTACTCGCCACGATTCAAGCGCATGCTGCCCTTGGTGATGCAAGTTCCTGGACGAAGCGGTATCCGATTCCATCGGGGCACGAAGCCGGAGCATTCAAAAGGCTGTATCTTGGTGAGTGCAGTCAACGAGCAACAAATCACCGCAAAATGGCTTGCGTTGCAAGCAAGTAATGAACCTATTAAACTTACGATTGAATATGAAACAAGAAACTGAAGAGAAAGATTGGGTGAAAGTTCTGTACGAAGTCATCCTTAAGATCCTCACGCTGGGTTTCTACCATGTGGAGAAGCACAGGAAGAAATGAGTGAACGAGTTAAAGAATTAGCGAGAAGGGAGTGTCCAGACGGGCACTTCCTTTTTTGCTTGTCAAAAATTATCCAAAATGAGCCAAAAAGAAAGAAATATTTGCATATTCCAAATATTTTTTGTACCTTTGCGCCGTAAACGACGCAAACAGAGAGAAAATGAAGTTTGAGGAAGCCATAACGTATGCCATCATGTCGGATGGTCATGGAAAGACGACTGACCAGATAGCCGCCGCTATCAACCGCAATGGTTGGCACTTACGTAAGGACGGCAAACCGGTTACATCCGCGCAGGTCTATGCCTGCATTTGCCGCTATCCCTCAATTTTCACCAAAGAAGCCGGACGGATTTGTGTAATGTTATGACATGACATTGATATGGCACAGAAGATTCAGAAAACGAATGTGTGTCGGTTGCTGGATGCAGCAGGGATTGCGTATGAACTGATTGAATACGCAGTAGATGAGTCGGACTTGAGCGCAACGCATGTGGCGGAACAGTTAGGCGAGGATGTGGATGCCGTGTTCAAGACCATCGTGCTGGAGGGCGATAAGACTAAGCATTTTGTATGTGTCGTGCCGGGTGCATGTGAGGTGGACTTGAAGAAAGCGGCTCGCGCCAGCGGCAATAAGTCCTGCAAACCGATTCCGCAGAAAGAACTGCTACCGCTTACCGGTTATATCCGTGGCGGTTGTTGTCCTATAGGTATGAAAAGACCATTCCCGTCGTACATCGACGAGACTTGTCTGCTGCATGAGAAGATATACGTCTCTGCCGGTCAGCGCGGCATGCAACTCCGTCTCACTCCGCAAGACTTAATAAAATACGTACCATTAGAAGTAAGCGATTTGATATGAAAAACTATATTCCACATATTCTCGGAGCGGTGTTTGTGCTGGTGATTATCGGCGCATGGATGCTGATAGCACGAGTAATCAAACCGCAGGAAGAGGTGCAACAAACGACAGAAGTTATGGACACAAAAGACTATTCTCAGATGCTCGTGCGCATCGCGGAGATTGAGGTATATGAGCAGTATTTGGACGAATACTTGCAGGCG
>Ga0310696_10003285_pt1 | contig 20329 bp, 17 predicted proteins | sample AusTroGonzalo_MG_4_FD_203885 | JGI IMG/M metagenome (GOLD analysis project Ga0310696, IMG submission 203885) | Bovine rumen microbial communities from tropical cattle in Woodstock, Queensland, Australia - Gonzalo_02 (v2) (version 2) | ecosystem: Host-associated > Mammals > Digestive system >... | reverse complement strand
GTGCGTGAGCTGACCAAAGACAAGAAAAACATTCACCTCACCCTCATCACCACCTATGGGCTTCACTACAACCCCTATAGTGGCCGCATCCAAAAGACCGTGGTTATGAATGATTTGTTTGAGAGGGAGAAACTGTAAATTAACAATAGGGCGATGTCTTCGTGAGAAAACTACGATGTAATAATATGACATAAATTGAACGAGAAAACTTTAATAATATGATTACTAAAATAGAATTAAAAGGCATTATTCCTTATGAAAAAGGTCTTATTATTGATAATCTGAATAAGATAAACTACATATACGGAGCAAACGCATGTGGCAAAACGACTTTATCGCATTACCTTGAACAAACAGGTGATGAAAAATACAAAGACTGTTCAATTGAGTGGGAAAATGGAATCCAAATTGAAACCAATGTTTATAATCGATATTTTAGAGAGAACAACTTCGGTAAAAGTTCTATCCCTGGCGTGTTTACTTTGGGACAAGCTACAAAAGAAGAAAAAGAACTAATTAGTCAAAAAAATCTAGAATTGGAGGGGATAAAAAAGGAAGGGATACAAGCTAAAACTTCAAAAGAAGAATTGCAAAGCCAGAAAGACAACGCTATTTCTGAGTTTCGAGAAAAAGCATGGATAACAATTTATAAAAAGTTCGAACATGTTTTTTCTTCTGCTTTTGATGGATATAAAGGCTCAAAGGAAAACTTTCGAAAAAAACTATGTGAAGAATATAGTAATAACAAATCTACTTTAAAATCTTTCGAAGACATTAAGGCAAGAGCGGATGTTGTCTTTAAAAAGTTGCCTATTACTTATGATAAAATTCAAACAATTGAATATGAAAACGTTAATGATATTGAGAACAATCTCATTTGGAATAAAAAGATAATAGGAAAAGCGGATGTTGAAATTTCTAAACTGATTAATAAGTTAAATATTAGCGATTGGGTCCATGAAGGAGTAAAACATTTAGAAAAGAATAGCCGAGTATGTCCCTTTTGTCAAAAAGAAACAATTGATAATGATTTTAGAAAACAGCTTGAAGATTTCTTTGACGACACTTTTATCACAGACACAGCCACTATTAAAGACTTATCAGATAGATATTATCAAAATGTAAATAACACAATATCCATCTTAGAAGCAATAGAAACAAAGGAAAATCAAAACTCTGAAACGAAATTAAACATTGAGCTTTTTTCTGCATATCTTAAAACAATAAAAGCCCAACTTGATTCAAACAATGAGTTGATTAGAGCGAAAGTGAAAGAGCCTAGTCGAAGCGTTGAGTTGAAATCAAGTAAAGAACAATTTGAATTGATTGTCAACTTGATTAATCAAGCCAACCAAGAAATAGAAAAGCACAATAAACTTGTATCCAATTTAAGTGATGAAAAAAAGCAATTGATAAAGGAAATATGGAAATACATAGTTGAAGAAAACAGAGAATTGATAGAGACTTTTAAAAAGAATGAAGAGGGGTTACAAAAGGGGATAGATAATTTAGAAAAACAAAGATTAAATTTGTTGAAGAAATACAATGACTTAAACACAGAAATAAAAGACTTGAATAAAAAAGTTACAAGTGTGCAACCTACGGTTGACGAAATAAACAAATTGCTTGAAACTTATGGGTTTACAAATTTTAAAATTGTTCCAACCAAAACAGATGCGAATCAATACCAAATTCAACGAGAAAATGGGGATAATGCACAAGCAACCTTAAGTGAAGGAGAAGCAACATTTATTACATTACTCTATTTCCTTCAGTTTATCAAGGGTGGAATTTCTCCTGAAAAAGTCAACGAAAAAAGAGTTGTTGTAATTGATGACCCTATTTCTAGTTTGGATAGTAATATTTTATTTGTTGTGAGTTCGCTTATTAAAGAAATTATTAAAGATATAAGAAATGGAAAAGGAAATATTCAACAGATTATCGTGTTAACACATAATGTGTATTTTCATAAAGAATTGTCAAACATGTATCTATTGAAAGAGTCTAATCATGGTAAGGAATTAAATCCGCATTATTGGATATTGAGAAAGAAAAATGATACAACAAATATCGTGTATTACGAACAAGATAATCCCATCAAAAGTTCCTATGAATTGTTGTGGAGAGAATTAAAGGAAAGCAATGAAAGCAACAATTCATCATGTTTAACTATACAAAATGTGATGCGACGTATATTGGAAACCTATTTTAAAACGCTTGGCGGATATAAAGATGATGATATTCTAAACCGATTTGACAATCCACAGGAAAAAGAAATATGTCGATCATTAATCTATTGGATAAATGACGGTTCTCATTGCATTCCTGATGATTTATACATTGAACAAGAAGATGATTTGAAATGCAAATACATGGATGTTTTCCAATTGATATTTGACAGATTAGGTCATATTAATCATTTTAATATGATGATGAAAATTACGAGTAACTAAACTTGTCGACTACTTTACGTTAAGCATATCTTTCTCTAAAAGTTTCGTGAAAATCAGTCAATAGGTAATAATAGAAACAGCTATATTTTTGCCATCAGTGAAATAGGAGAAAAGCCCATCTCGGTGGGCTTTTTCAATTCACCAAATCCACCAATTAAACTTCTCCAATTAAAAAATCCATCGGCCTTATTTCTTGATTGATATTTTCCCTATCTTTGCCCCTGCCTTGCGCCCAAAAACGCATGGCAGACATATTGGGTGAAGTAGATAGCAGTATCTAATTCTAAAAAGGTTCGATCCGTGTAATAGTTCTACCCCAAACAAATTACAAATCACGAACCCCAAGGATGAGGATACGCCTTTATAGGCGTACCCCTTCCTTTCGGAATCGTGGTTGGCGCGTTAATTCTAGGGGTAGAACCGCGCTCGGGTCGAAGATGAAAGGTTGAGGAGTACGCTTTCTTTTTGCCCATATAAAAGCAGTACCAAATCTAAAAATAGTTCTACCCCGAATGAAAAAGCAAGATTTTGTGACTGTCAGCCATCGTTGTACCCAAAAATGGAGAGGACAACGATGAGCGGACGCATTGATAAAACGGAGTTGATAGCCAAGCTCCAACAACTCGAAGGCCTCACCGATGAGGAAAAGAGCAACCTGATAGGTTTGCTCCGTCAGCACAAGAAATACGGCCTTGTTTGGGAAGACAAACTAGAGGACGTGGAGGAACGCCTTCGCGAGCAGCTTCCCGTGCTGACCGAGGTAAAGGAACGCCGCATCATCTCTGATGCTCCTGATGCCCCAAACCATATCCTCATTGAGGGCGACAACCTTGAAGCCCTCACAGCACTCAGCTATACTCATGAAGGCAAGATTGATGTCATCTATATTGATCCTCCCTACAACACGGGCAACAAAGATTTCGTCTATAACGATGCATACGTTGACACTGAGGATGCCTACCGTCATTCCAAATGGCTTTCTTTCATGAACAAGAGGCTTCGTATTGCTAAACGACTGCTCTCCGATACAGGTGTAATTTTCATTTCTATCGATGATAATGAACAAGCCAATTTAAAAATATTGTGCGATGAAATATTTGGCAATTACAACTTTATTGGCAACATTTGCCGACAGGCAATTAAAGGAGGAAGCAGAGCTTTAAATCTTAAAACAGTTCATGATTATGTCCTAGTTTATGCCAAATGCTTTGAGGATATGCAACCTTTTACTGGTGAAGAAAAGGAAGAGATTGAACTGGATTTGGTTGATGACAAAGGTCCTTATACTAAAGGACGTGAACTAAACAAATGGGGAGCTGGTTCAAGAAGAGAAGATTCTCCATCTATGTGGTTCCCTATTACAGGGCCAAATGGAGAAGAGGTATATCCAATTCGTAATGACGGAAGTGAAGGAAGGTGGCGATGGGGTAAAAAGAAACTACTAAAGGCAGTTGAAGATGGAGATGTTATTTTCGAAAAAAGAGAAAATGGAACCTACATTGCTTATGAAAAGGTGAGAGCAATGAAATCAACTACAAAGCAATATAATACATGGTTCTCTGATAACTATATTAATGCGAAAGGATCTGAACCGCTTAAAGAAATCTTTAATACATTGATGTCGGTATTCACTTATGCAAAACCCGTAGAACTAGTTCACGATTTAATATTTATGAGTAATCATCCTGACGGAACTATCCTTGACTTTTTTGCAGGTAGCGGCACAACGCTTCATGCTACTATGCAACTTAATTCAGAGGACGGTGGCCATCGGAATTGCATTCTAGTTACCAATAATGAGAACCAAATATGTGAACAAGTCACCTATGAGCGTAATCGTCATCTTATTCAAGGTTATATTACGCCTAAAGGTCAACAGGTTGAAGGACTTCACGAGAACAGTCTTCGTTACTTCCGCACAGATTTTATTCCCCGCGAACGCACCCAACGCAATATGCGTGCTTTGGTCAATGCAGCCACCGATTTGCTTTGCATCAAAGAAGATCTCTATGAAGAAAAACCTTCGCTCGGTACATTGAAACTGAAACCTCAACTGGCTCGCTATTTCAGCGACGGACAGAAACACATGCTTGTCGTTTACCGTGAAGAAGTGGTCAATGAATTGGTGGAAGCCATCAAACCCTTGGAGTTGGGGACATCAATATTGAAAATCTATATCTTCTCGCCTGGCCGCTATGCGTTCGACGATGATTTCTACGAAGTGCAAGACAAAGTACAACTTGTGGCACTCCCCGCAGCCATTTACGATGCCTACCAGCGCGTATTGCCAAGGCAGAAGGAAAAACTATTGGTTGAGGCGGATTTGAAATCCGCCGGTTCCGAATCGGGGATTTCAAATCCCCTAAAACAAGATAAAATGCAAGAAGAAGGAGGTGAAAAATGAAGGATTTGAAATACCAACAGAAAGCCATCCGTGAGTTGGTAGATAAGACTATAGAACTGCTCAGCCTCAGTGGGCAACGCCGCACCCTCATCTTCAAGGCACCCACAGGCTCGGGCAAAACAGTCATGGCCTCGCAACTATTGGCCACACTTACTGAGGAACTGCAATCGCGTGGCGATTGTCCCTTCAAACAGGTGGCTTACATTTGGATTGCCCCAAACAAGTTGCATGAGCAGAGTTACTTCAAACTGAAAGACAGTTTTGCTGAAACACGACTGCTTCGCGCTGTGCTCTACGACGAACTCGACCAAGCCGATGGCTACATCCATCCGGGTGAGATTCTTTTCGTCAATTGGGAAAGCATCAACAAGGAAAATAACATCATCGTGCGCGACAGCGAACAAAATGCTTCACTCTACGAAATCACACGCCGCACCCAAGAGGAAAAAGACATCCCCATCGTCGTCATCATCGACGAGGAGCATTTGTTTTGGTCAAAGACTGCCGACCAATCCAAGAAAGTGTTGGAGCGCATCAATCCCAAGGTGGAAATCCGTATTTCTGCCACGCCGAAGACACCGAGCGATTACATCGTCAACATCCCTCGCGAAGCGGTAGTAAAAGAAGAGATGATCAAGAAGCAGGTCATCTTGAATCCCGACATTGCACAAGGCTATAGCGACGACCGCGAACTAAACCAGCACCTCATCAGTTGTGCCTTGGAGAAGCGCAACCGCTTGGCACAAGCCTATCAGGAACTGGGTGTAAACATTAATCCTCTGTTGTTGATACAATTGCCCAACGACACCTCACTCAGCATGACGGAAGACGACAATAAGATTGCCGACCAAGTGAAGACCTATCTAAAGGCCGTCAAAGGCATCGACACCGACAACGGCAAACTCGCCATTTGGCTTTCCGGCGAAAAAGCCAATCTCCCCAACCTCGAACAGCCCGACAACCTCGCACAAGTCCTTCTTTTCAAACAGGCTATTGCTTTGGGTTGGGATTGTCCTCGTGCTGCCGTGTTACTCATTTTCCGAAAGTTGCAGAGCGATACCTTCACCATTCAAACCGTTGGGCGTATTCTGCGAATGCCCGAACAGAAGTTCTACACCAACAACCTGCTCAATGTCGGCTATGTCTATACCGACATCAGTAAAGACCGCATTCAGATCGTGGCCGAGGATATGGACTATCTTTCTACAGACACCCTGCAAGCCATCAGGCGCGAGAACCTTAATAACGTGGAACTTATTTCCTACTACAGCGAGCGCAAGAGTAGCGACCGTAATCGTCTTGGCCCCGACTTCAAGAAAGTCCTCATCGACACCTTCACCGAACATTGGCAATTGACCTACCAACCGCTGTTATTCTCTTTCGACGAGATGGAAGGCAAGGAAACAACGGAAGAAACAAGAAAAGAGGGAGAAGATTCTATATGCGCTCGCAACCGTGAAATCGCAAAATCCCATATTCGTTTCGATGTCAGCAACATCAATGTGGAAATCCCTTCTGATGTGGTATTTCAAAATGAGTTGGGCATCATCGAAGTGGGCGAAAAGCGCAAATTTGCCCGTACCGCTGGAGAAATCCACAGCATTTATATCGCTTATTGCCGCTCGCTTTTGGGCAAGTTCGAGAAAGTCCACAGTACTGATGTTTTGGCCAGTTACTTGCTCGCGGCAATGGAAGAGTTGTTTGAACTCTTTGAAACCGATGCCAAAAAAGTCATCCTTTATCACACCAACAAGCCAAAGTTTACTGATATTATCACAAAAGCCTTAGCACGTTACGATGCATTGCTGCAAAGTCGCAAAAAGGCAGCCCGTCAACGAGGCTTCGAGCCTTACGCTTGGGAAGTGCCCGCCGAACGGCTTTACAAGGAAGAAACACACCAAGTCAAGCCTTCGGTGCAAGACCATGCATTATTGCCTTTCATCGAGCTGAAAAAAGCATCCACCCCTGAACAAAATTTCCGCGATTTCCTCGAAGCCCATGCCGATAGCATCGACTGGTGGTATAAGAACGGCGATGAAGGCAAGCAACACTACGCCATACCCTACGAGCAAAGCAACGGTGAAAAGTCGCTTTTCTATGTGGATTTCATCATCCGCATGAAAAACGGCCAAGTGTTCCTTTTCGACACTAAGACCGAGAACAGCGACCCCGAAGCACCCAACAAACACAACGCCCTTCTTGCTTACATGGACGAACGCCCCGAAGAAAACCTGAAAGGCGGCGTAATTGTGGAAAAGAACAAAGTGTGGTACTACTCTCGCCAGACCATACGAACTACTTCCGATGTGATGGGGTGGGATGCGTTTTTCCCTGATGATTATAAATAGGAATGTTTTTCACTCGCAAATCACCTCAGCCGCACAACTCAACCTCATGCCAATGCAAAAATCCTCCAATCCTCCACCTTTATGATGTTCTGATCGCTTTGCTCGTAAGCCTACGTCATGCGAAATCCACATTTGTTAGGGAGAAACAAATCATAGAAGCGAGCTTATTGTAGGCATGTTCTACCCAAAATCATTTTTTGTCATGCCGCCAAATCTGCCAACTGTTGAACAAGTTTTGGAAGATGGCGTAGAAGGCCATGCTCACCGAGGCCAAGGGGTGCAGGTAGTGGTTGGCCATCCAGATGCCCATAGCGGTGTTTTTCTGCCCAAGCAATTGTCCTCCCGCGATGGTGTCACCGTATTTGTGGCCAATCCATTTGCCGAGGGCGAACTGCACGGCACAAAACAGCATCGAAACCACGCCGAGCCAAAAGATGACACTCCAGTTGCCCTTGCCGTGCAGGAAAATGAAGTCGATGGTCTGCCCGATGGTGAAAAACAGCGCCACCGACCACAGATAGAACGACAAGCCCTTGTAACGGCTCAGGAAACCGTTCACCTTGGGCAACCAAAGCTGTAAAGCCAAAGCCACAAAAAACGGCAGTCCTATGACCACGCCGACCCGCTTCAAAATGGAGAGGAACGAGGCCATGAAAGTCATCTCGGGATGCACGCCGATGAGGGTGAAATAGGCCGGCGCGACGACGGAAATCACGAGGTTGCCGATGATGGAAAACGAGGTTACAGTTTGACGGTCAGCACCCAACATGCAGCTCACTACCGCCACCGATGCCGCCACGGGACATAAGGAAGCCATCATCACACCCTCAGCCAATACAGGACTGGCGCCCAAGGCTTTAAGTAAGGCATACATGCCTATGCTCACCACGATTTGGAACAGAAGAATCCAGACGAACATCGGGCTGAACTTCAGCTTGCGCACATCCACCGCCGTGAAAGTCAGCAGCAAGATAGAGAAGATGAGATAAGGCACGGCCACGCTGAGAAACGCGCAATATTCATGCAGCAACAAGCCCAACACAATGGCAATCGGCAGGATATAACTTCTGATTTTTTGCATACAAATCCACTTTGGGGCTGCAAATTTGCAAAAATTTAGCTTATCAAACGGAGGTTTAGTAATTTTGCGTTTCGTTTTTTGAAACAAGACAACTCACTATTCCAATTATTTGTATTACTTTTGCAGCACAAATAACAGCAATAGTAAGTTATTATGGAAACAACCATTCGAAGGAAACAAACCTCTTTCCGCCTGAGAACCGACCTGTTAGATTTCATGAAGGAAGACGCCGAAAGAGAAAACCGCACTCTCAACAACTTCTTGGAGAGCCTGCTGCTGAATTACTATTACAACGAGCCTAACGAAGTCACCAAAGCTGCCATCGAGGAGGCGATGTCAGGCCGCAACAGAAACAAGACTTACACCAACGTTGACGAGATGCTTGATGATATTCTTAACGAAGAAGACGAGGAATGAAGGCGCTGCAACCCACCACACAATACCGAAAGGATTTGAAGCGGTATAAGCATCAACCCAAGAAATTGGCTGACCTTACGGCATTACTTAAGCTCATACAAAACGAGCAGCCTATTCCCGCCGAGTATCTCCCGCATCCACTTCATGGAAAATACAACGGATGCATTGAATGCCATGTTCAGGGCGACTTCCTTCTGATATGGTTCGACCCGAAAAGCAACGTCATCGAATTGGTCAGACTGGGCACACATTCCGATTTGTTCGGGAAATAGAAGCAGACAAACCTAATGTAAAACCTTGAATTTTAAACTTTAAATCTTAAATTTTAAATATGAAGAAACTACTATTCATTCTTTCTTTGGCCATCATCGCCGCTTTCAGTTCGTGCGGCAAATGTGAAAAGACCAGCAACGAAGAAAACAAAAACGAAACCGTCATGAACACTACCATGCAAGACCTGCTGACGCGCCGTAGCATCCGCAGTTACACCGACCAAATTCCTCCCAAGGAGGTCATCGAAGAAATCTGCCAGGCTGGCACTTACGCCCCCACGGGCATGAACCGTCAATCACCCATCATCATCGCCGTCACCAACCGCGTGGTGCGCGATAGACTGAGCAAACTCAACGCCGCCGTGTTTGGTCCCGACAACGACATGGATCCTTTCTATGGTGCTCCTGTGGTGCTGGTGGTCCTGGCTGACAGTACTGCCGCCATGACTTGGAAGGAAGACGGCTCGCTCGTTATGGGCAACTTGTTGAATGCCGCCCACGCCAAAGGCTTAGGCTCGTGCTGGATCCACCGCGCCAAGGAGGTCTTTGAGACCGAGGAAGGCAAAGCTATCCTCGCCGAACTCGGCATCGACGCCAGCAAGTATGTCGGCATCGGCAACTGCATCCTTGGCTACGTGAACGGCGACTATCCCGAAGCCAAGCCGCGCAAGGAGAACTATGTCTATTGGATTGAATAAGTCCACCCTTCTCGGGCATCTCGCTTGTTTTGGTGCCTACTGTATTTTCGGGTTCAACATCGTTTGCTGCAAGAATATCTCCAACGCACAGGTGTTGAGCCCGATGGATTTGTTTTGTCTGCGGGCGACGGGAGCCGCACTGCTGTTTTGGCTGTTGTCGTTTTTCATGCCTCGGGAAAAGGTGCCGGTAAAGGACTTGCTACAAATCTTCGTGGCTTCCATGCTCGGCCTTTTCTTGACGCAGATGAGCTTCCTGAAAGCCATCACCATGACGACCTCCATCGACCTGAGTATCGCCAACACCTGCACGCCCATCATGACCATGTTTGTGGCTGCCATCGTCCTGAAAGAGCCTATCACGGGAAAGAAAATCGGCGGTGTCTTGGTGAGTCTGGCCGGAGTCTTGCTCCTGATCTTCAACTCTGTGGGACTGGGCGGTGGCGCATCTGAAACCAAGCCCATGGGCATCGTCTTGGCCGTCCTCAATGGCTTGACTTTTGCCCTTTATCTCGGCATCTTCCGCCCGTTGATTTCAAAATACAACGTGGTCACTTTCATGAAATGGATGTTCCTGTTTTCCATGCTGGTAGCCCTGCCGCTCAATGCGAAAAGTTTCTTCCGTTTGCCTTTTGCGCAGATGGAAAGCAAGGTGCTTTGGCAGGTGGCCTACGTGGTGGTTTTCGCCACCTTCATCGCCTATTTCCTGATTCCCGTTGGGCAAAAACGGCTGCGACCCACCTTGGTCAGCATGTACAACTACATCCAGCCCATCATCGCCACACTCATCAGCATCGTCATCGGTTTAGACCACCTGACTTGGAAGAAATTGGTGGCTATGGCGTTGGTTTTCACGGGCGTATGGATTGTCAACCAAAGTCGGGCGGCGACGCCTGTTCAGCATTAATTCAAAAAAAACAGAAAAAATGTGCTTTTTTTGATTTGCATATTGTGATTTTTCATACTTTTGTAGCGAAATATGAAAAATCATACTAATCAAATAAATTGAATCATCATGGAAGCAAACAATGGAAAGTACATTTTTGGAGTCGTCAAAGTGGGCGAGCGCGGCCAAATCGTCATCCCCAAGGAGGCCCGCGAACTCTACGACATCAAGGCTGGCGACAGCTTGATGGTACTCGGCGACGACAAGGGCATAGCCATGCTCAAGACGGAAGTGTTTCAAAGCATTATCAATCAGGCCATGGGAGGGCTGACACAATGAGAAAACATTGGATTGACAATTTGCGCTGGGTGACGGTGCTCCTGGTGCTCTTTTACCATGTCTTCTATTTCTACAACAACAAAGGCGTCTTTGGAGGCATCGGTGGTTTCGGTGAATATCCACAATGCCCACAGTATCAGGATGTTGTCATGTATATCCTCTATCCTTGGTTCATGCCGCTACTGTTCATCTTGGCGGGCATTAGTTCGCGCTATGCACTACAAAAGCAATCGGCCAAGGAATGGTTCAGTGCGCGCACCCGCAAGTTGCTGGTACCAGGCACGATAGGACTCTTCGTGTTCCATTGGATGGTCGGTTATTTCAACACCGCTGTGGCCGCTAGGACAGGCGTGTTCAACGGTATGCCCGTGCTGGCCAAGTATGCCATGATGGCGGTAAGCGGCACAGGACCGCTATGGTTCATCCAAGTACTATGGCTGCTGTGTCTTGTGCTGCTTTTGGTGCGGGCGATAGACAAAAAAGACCAACTCTGGAACTGGTGCGGGAAGGCCAATCTCGTAGCTATCCTATTGTTAGGCGTGCTATTCTGGGTCGGTGAGCAGACATTGGTCAAGCATCCCCGTCCGGAATCCATGGACGGACTCTGGAACTTATACAAGCCCGTTTTCTACCTGATTCCCTTCTTGTTAGGCTATTTCGTGTTCTCGCACGATGAGGTGCAGGAGAAGTTAGAAAAAGCCTGGATTCTGCTGATAGCTAGTGCAGTTGTCGCAGGCACAGTGTTGATTGTCACCACCTTCGGACAGGACAACACTTCACCGCAGTATTTGGGTAGTCCGCTCAATTGTCTTTACGGCTGGCTGATGTGCCTCGCAATGATGGCCTGGTTCAAGGCGCGCTTCGACCGCACGGGAGCCTTTGCAAACTATATGACCCGCAACAGTTTCGGTGTCTATATTCTTCATTATCTGGTCATTGCCGCGTTGGGCTACATGATGAAAGTACACACCAACATAGCCCCTTGGATGCAGTACGTCATCCTTTTTGTGGCCGTGATGACTATTCCGTTCCTCTTGAATGAAATCATTAAGAGGATTCCGTTTATTAGGTGGTGTGTGTTGGGAATCAAAAAGAGGGAAACAAAGGGTTCAGCCGACTGACTGAGCCCTTTGCGTTACACCTAATGAGATGAGAAATCAAAAGTCTTTCTCTTTGGTAAACTGCAAATGTTCGGGATGATCTGCAAGGTACTCAAGGAATTTTTGTTTACTAAGGCCACCCATGCTAGCCGCATCTTCCCAAGGATTGTCTAAACCAATTCCAATGCATTTTCCAAAATACACATAGTCTGGAAGATCAGCTTCATTGAAGGTATATGCACCCTCCATCTTGGCGTGGAAAGGAAGCGTGACTTCGATGGACTTCGTCCAAGGCAACGTGGCATTGTTTTCGGTGATTGACTGGCCGTTGGCATCGGTGTAGGTCACGTTCACCTTAAAGCAAGGTGACATTACCATATCGAGATATGTATTGTTAATTGAGTAAACCACGGTATGTTTGGTGGGTGTCGGCTCTGGTTCCGGAGTTGGTTCGGGTTTTTTGCAACCCGTGAGCATCATGCCACCGATAAGAAGGGTGGCGAGCAAAAACGATACTTTTTTCATTTTTCTAAGGTTTTAGTTAAATTAGTTAAATGTTTGTTGATAGTATTTTTTAGGTGTAACTTGTTCCTGTCGTTTCTGTTAAAACGACACAAAGATATGTAAAGCAGCAAAAACGATGTTTCACCGCTTGAAAACTTTGTTGCATAGTTTGAAAGCACTTTGTATCAATGGGTTACAAAGCCATTTTTTTAAGAGAACTATAACCGTAAGTCAGCGACCTACGGCAGCACCCCTGTAAGCAGACACACGCTCACGCTACCCATCTTATGCGGCTGCCGTGATACGACAGCCCTACAACCCAGCTGTATAGGGCTGTCATACCGTGGCAGCCACACAAATCCAACGCCCCAAAACAAAAACGTAGAGACGCGCCATGGCACGTCTCTACAAAACAAACGTTATGTTTATAACTGCCTACGTTTGTCGCAGGGGAATTACTCGGCAGGGCGAACCAACCGTACGGAACCACCAGAGTAACGCTCAACAATACCGACTGTAAGTTCGACACTATCGAAGGAAACAATGAAAGTAGATTGTGTTTGATTATGTGTGGACGTGTAGTAGCGGCCTTTATCCCCCACATGCAAGACTTCAATTCCTATTCGGCGGCCTGTGGTAGGCAGGAAGACGGCACCCATGTCATGCATCAAGGCGAAGTCGTCAGCACTGTAATTGTTTTCGTCCCAACCAGTGTTGCCAGTGTAGTTGATACTAACAGGCTGTGCCACCGTCGTGGGATGCATATATCTGTCGGGAAACAATATCACACCTTTCACATCGGACACCTTCGCCTTGGCATAACGTGCGTTGTCCACGCCATTCACGGTGGAAGCCGTACGGGTTTTGAGAACATAGTCCCATTCACCTGAAGTCATTGTACGCCAGCCGAAGTTCTCGGTGTTGCCTCCGTTGTTTATGGCATTGTAGCCCCAGTCGGCTTGTCCCGACTGGTCATAAAGATTATATTGCCAGCTACCATAGGCATAATAGTCGCTATAAGTCGTACTGGTGCTCCAAGGCTGGTAGCATACGGCGCCGTGGGCGTATCCACTCGTGCCCCAGCAAAAAAGATCAATCCAACCATTGTATGTCGACGAAACGTTAGCATTCTCATCTCCTACATGATCCCATTGGTGTTCGGCAAAACGCCATGTGTTTGTTGATGCTTGGTATTGTAAATTGCCTGGTGAGAAATACACATGGTCACCACTGCCATTGATAGCGAACTTACCTATATCATCAGGAGGAATCATGTCCACCACCACCTCAATTCCAGAAAACAAGTAACCGTTTTCATAAATGACCGGTATAGGTCTGCGTATTCCAACAAAATCACCACTCTCAGAACATACCGAGCCAGCCTCGCCCGCTCCCATAGCAGCTTGCGGCAACAAGATGGCCCAATGCTCGCCATTGCCAGCCTGCAAGGTGATGACTCCATCGCCTTCTTGGCTGTAATCAAAACCATTGGTCGCGAAGTTCACGGTCACTTTGTTGTTCATGCCTTTGAGGCAGGTGGCCGCAACCGACGAGGTTGTCACATCAAACTTCACCAAAGCGGCCTTGTTGAGGAAAAAGGCGGTGTAGGTGCCCTGACCCGTGAAGTCCTGGTCAGAGGTGGCAAACGAAATCACGGGCAGTTTTGAGGTTTGTTCGCTGATGACCACCGAGCAGGAAGTGGAAGTGCCTGCGGTCAGGTCTTCAGCGGGTGTCTTGTTGCCGAGGAAGAAGAAATAGAGCGGCTCACCGAGGGTCGGGTTGGTAATTTGGCCCTTGAACTCAGTGCCCCTTAAGGTCAACGTGCCCACAAACTTGCCGCCGCTGCCCACATACACCACATCGCCATATTCGAAGGCGACATCCCCAGTGGCGGGGTTCACGTCAATTCTTGAGCCTTTGTGCGCGCTCACGTCCAAAGAAATCTCCACGTTTCCCTCCATGACTCCCGAGGTCTGTTTCTTGCACTGCGGCAAGCCCAAAACCAGGGCCATCGCCGCCAAAATCATGATTGTCTTTTTCATTTTTTAGTTCTCCTTATTTGATTTGTTGCTTTTTTCTTTTCCATGCGGCATAGCCCATCCCTGCCGAAAGCAGGACAAGCAGTCCGCTGCCTAATGGGGCCGTCCCTCCAAAGGACTGGTGCGTGAAGTTGCCTTCGTAGTTGCTGCCAAAGGATTGGTGGTTGAAAAGGCCACCAAAGTCACTACCAAAAGACTGATGGGTGAAGTTTCCATTGTAGTCACTACCAAAAGACTGGTGCGTGAAACTGCCCATGTAGTCGCTACCAAAGGATTGGTGCGTGAAGCTGCCTGTGTAGTCGCTGCCGAAAGACTGATGGGTGAAATTGTCGTTTTGTCCATGTGCGCCGCACGGAATCGACAACACCATAAACAAAACAGCCCAAGAAATCCGTTTCTTCAGTTTAGCTCGTTTCACTTATATTACATTTAGTTTTTATATATTTTAATTTTTATGAATTACTGGCCGCAATAATAAGTAATGCCGTGAAGACCGATGTTTCACTGCTTGAACTTTTTGCATCATATTTTGAAAATGTTTTGTATCAATGCGTTACAAAGTCGATTTTTTGCTTTTTTTGGCAAAAATGTATTGAGATGTTGTTTTGGGTGTTTCGTCGGTTTATTTTTCCCTCGCTGCAAGACGGTACTCTGTGGGGGTCATGGAGTATTTATTGCGGAAGAGACGGGCAAATGTGCTTCTGTTTGTGAAGCCGCACTGCTCAGCAACGAGACCAATGGGATCGTCGGTAGTGGCAAGCAAATGGGCAGCATAGCGGATGCGGTGCTGGTTGATGAAGTCGGCAGGGGTCATGCCAGCACATTCGCGCAAGGCATCATAAACATACTTGTAGTTGGTGCCAACGAGACGCGCCAACGTTTCGTGGTTGACTTCCGCATTGGTGAAGACGTCGGGATTCTGCATCAGTTCATAGAGTTTACGGTAGAGCAATTGGTCGTGGGTCAGCATCTCAATCGGTTGCGATTGCTGCCGCTCACGTTCCTTGTCTTCAGCCTCCTCGCGTTGCCTGATCTGTTCATAGAGCAGGCGGTTCTTCTCGGCCAGAATACGTTTGTCGCGGTTGACACGCCAGAGGATGTAGCTCATCAGCAGCAAAAGAAGCAGAGCACCGATGGCAACAAGGAGGTAGATGACGGCTTGAGTCCTCGACTTTTCCAACGCTAATTCCTTCTCGTGCGTCTGGTAGATGACAGCCAACTCGGCGGCATCGCTGCGTTTCTGCCATGCAAGGGCAGAGTCAATGGCAAAAACGATATTGTCGGCCATCTCTAATGCATCTGCTGTGTAGCCCTTGTCAGGAGCCTCCTGTTCTCCCGCGCGGCGGAGAGCCATGTAGCGTGGAGCGAGATACTCGTGTACGACGTCGAAGGTGATGTGTGAGGGAGAAAAAGAGGAGTATGCCGTGTCGATGGTGGCATACAGGTCGACAGCCTCACTATAACGCCCAGCAGCCATCAAGTATTTGGCGGCTGTCTCACAAGCCATGGGGGCAAGAATACGGCTGCGAGGTATGTTGGCGTAAATAGCGGCAGCCTCATCAGGGTGACCTGTGGCCTGTAGCAAGCGTACACGATAGAGTGTCTGTAGGCCACGGTATTCCTCTATCAACGCCGAGTCGCCATGCCGCTCGTAAACCGCGAACTCTGCATCGGCGCGGCTGAGCCACCGTGCCGCCTCGTCGTATTCACCCATCTCAAAGAAAGCGAGCAAGATACAGTCGCTCATGACGACCAAGTCGAAGATACCCTTGCTCTCCCCACCGACAGCCTTGACATGCGCCTCGTAAGCTTTGGCATAAGCCTGCTTTGCGGCATCGAATTGGTTTAGTTTTCTATAGCAGTATGCCATTTTGGAAAGCACTCTCGACAGTTGTTCCGCTGGAAAATCTTCGTTCTCCTCTGCCCGTGCCAGAATCTCGCCTAAAACGGCCACCGCCCCTTCCATGTCGCCTTGGTTGCTGAGCAGGTGGGCATAGCGAAATCCCGCCTCACCATAGAGCCACCAGTCCTCCTCGGGATTTTCTTTCATTGCCTTGTAAACCTTACCGTAGTAGAACTCGGCCAGCCGCATCTGCCACGTCTGGTCGTACTCCATGCCCTTGTTATAGTCTCGTCTCGCTTCCTTCAAGGTTTTCGATGGCGTATCGACATTCCGTCTGCTGCAACTAGCTAAAATCAACACTGCACAGAAGCAAAACACCCAGCATCCATGGAGCAAGGCAAAAAACAGGTCATATTTCAAAATGTGATTTCGCATGTTTTTTTGTGGCTGCAAAAGTACAAATAAAAATAGCAATCAGGAGAAAAAACTAATTTTGGCAAAACAGCAAAATTTCTCATAGCAACCTGAAAGTTTTTCAAGAAGGTAAATTTTACTATTCCCTGCACATAGAAAAGGAAATCCCGTATTTTTCTATACAAAATTTAGTAGTTTTGCAGCCAAATTTGATAAAATCATGGGAACAAACCTACTTTCCAGTAGAATTATAGACGCACAAGACCCCACTCAAGTCGAAGGCCTATCGCGCTTCTTCAAGACGGGGAAAGGGCAATATGGCGAAGGCGACAAGTTCTTGGGCATCAAGGTGCCAGTGATTCGGGAAGTGGTGAAAGAATGCTGGCAAAACACTTCTTTTGAGGACTTGGAGACTTGCATCGCATCCGAATACCACGAAATGCGTTTGGCTGCCCTGTTGACTTTGGTGCAAATCTTCAAACATGCCAAAAAAGACAAGGCTCTTCAGCAACAATGCGTCGATTTCTATCTCGCTCACACGCAATACATTAATAATTGGGACTTGGTGGACTTGTCGTGTTATGAGCTGCTCGGCACATGGCTTTTGGACAAGGATAGAACCCTGCTTTACGACCTCGCCCGCAACGGCAAGACGATTTGGGAGCAGCGTATCGGGATGGTGAGTACGATGCAGTTCATCCGCCATGGGCAATTGGGCGACACTTACGCCATCGCGGATATTTTCCTCGCCAAACCCCTACCCTTGCACGACCTCTTGCAGAAGGCTGTCGGTTGGCTGCTCCGCGAGGCCGGCAAACGCGATGAGCAACGCCTGAAAGACTGGTTGTCAACTCGTTATCAAACCATGCCACGCACCATGTTGCGGTATGCAATTGAGAAGTTTTCGAACGAAGAACGAATGTTTTTTATGAATAGCAATGCCTAAACAAGCGGCGTTTCGACAGGCTCAACGACCTTAGGTCCCTGAGCTTGTCGAAGGGCCGACATAAAGATATGTCAGACATCCAACTCCATTATATTGAACAAGGTCAAGGCCAACCACTCATCCTCCTCCACGGCAACGGCGAGGACAACAGCTATTTTGAACATCAAATCGGGCCGTTCTCGGAAAAGTATCACGTCATTGCCATTGACACACGCGGACATGGAAAGTCGCCAAGGGGAGAGAAACCCTTCACCATCAAGCAGTTTGCTGAAGATCTGAAGGACTTTATGGACGAAAAAGGCCTCGCAAAAGCCATCCTTCTCGGCTTCTCCGACGGCGGCAACATCGCCTTGACCTTTGCCCTGAAATACCCAGAACGCGTTGAAAAACTGATACTTGACGGTGCCAACCTCTTCCCAAGTGGTGTGAAACCATTGTATCAATGGCCTATCGAAATGGGCTACCGCATTGCGAAACTGTTTGCAAACAGGGACGAAAAAGCAAAGAAAAACGCTGAAATGCTTGGCTTGATGGTCAATGAACCGCATATTGAGCCTTCCGAACTGGCTCGCCTGGCGATGCCTGTGTTGGTCATGGCGGGTACCAACGACATGATCAAGGAATCACATACGAGGCTTATTTACAATAGTTTACCCAACGCGCAATTGGCCATCCTCAAGGGCAACCACTTCGTGGCGAACAAGCATCCCGAGGCCTTCAACGCGATGGTAAGGGTTTTCCTTTCGGGCTACAGCATACGCCATGCCACGATGGACGACCTGCCGACCATCCTCAACCTCCGCGACCAAGCTCGAGAAATCATGCGCAGCTACGGCAACACCTTCCAATGGCCCGACGGCTATCCTCGCGATGACATGTTCAAAAAGGACATCGAGTTAGGCGGAAGTTATGTGATGGCAGACGAAACGGGCGCGATTGTCGGCACTTTTGCCCTCTTGCCCAGCCCCGAGGTGACTTACAACGTGATTTACGACGGTCAATGGCTTGACAATCAGCCGTATCATGTCATCCACCGCATCGCCAGCACACCCGATTCGCATGGCATTTTGGACGCGGTGTTAGACTTTAGCGAGAGCCAAGTTTCTAACATCCGCATCGACACGCACGAGGCCAACATTATCATGCGCAAGGGTTTGGAAAGGCACGGTTATCACTATTGTGGCATCATCCATCTGCTCGACGGCAACGAGCGACTGGCGTTCCAGAAGATTTGCAGCAAATAAGCCCCGAAGGGGCGACTCCCATGACATGGATAGATAGTGTGTTTTCAGCTAAAATGAGGTCATTGTCCCGTAAGGAATTCGAGCAACCCCCGACACCCTTCCGAAACATCGCACCACGTGGCCTCGAAATCACCCGTATACCATGGGTCAGCCACGTCGCCTGGACGTGAGGTGTAGTCCATTAAGAGGCTGATTTTGTGTTCAGTGTCCTCGCCGAACATGCGGTTCAGGTTGCGCAAATTGTTGTGGTCCATGGCGATGATGTAGTCGTAATGCTGATAGTCGGCGCGAGTCATCTGTCGGGCGGTCTTGCCATCACAACGGATGCCATGCTCAGACAATTTGCGCCGCGCCGGAGGATAGACGGGATTGCCGATTTCCTCGGTCGAGGTGGCGGCTGAAGCGATTTCAAACTGATCGCCCAAGCCAGCCTCCTCAACAATTTTCTTCATTACAAACTCCGCCATCGGGCTGCGACAGATGTTGCCATGGCAGATGAAAAGCACTTTTCTCATTCCACGGTGACCGATTTGGCGAGGTTTCTCGGCTGGTCAACGTTGCATCCGCGCATCACGGCGATGTGGTAAGCCAGAATCTGCAGCGGCACGGTGGCCAACAGCGGCGAGTAGAGGCATTCCGTCTCGGGAATTTCGATGACGTAGTCGGCCATCTTGCGAGCCAGAACGTCCCTCTCGCTGATAACGGCGATGATTTTGCCGTTGCGTGCCTTCACCTCCTGGATGTTGCTGAGCACTTTTTCGTAGGTGCTATGGTTGGTGGCAATGAACACGACAGGCATATCCTTGTCAATCAAAGCGATAGGGCCGTGTTTCATCTCGGCAGCGGGATAACCTTCAGCGTGGATGTAGGAGATTTCCTTCAGCTTCAAGGCACCTTCAAGCGCGACAGGATAGTTCTGCAAACGCCCAAGGTATAGCATATTACGCACATCCTTATATTTCTCCGCGATATCCTTCACATGGCCGCTGTGGTCGAGGGTCCACTGGATTTTCTCAGGGATGCGGTCAAGTTCTTGGATGAATGCAGCGCGCTCCTCGTCCTTCATCGAGCCTTTCAGTTCGGCAAGGCGCAAGGCCAGCATGGCCATCACCGTGACCTGAGAGGTGAAAGCCTTGGTGGAGGCCACACCGATTTCTGGGCCAGCATGGGTGTAAATGCCTGCGTCAGTGGCTCTTGAAATGGACGAACCGATGACATTGCAGATGCCCAACACAACCGCGCCTTTCTCCTTCGCCAACTGGATGGCGGCCAAGGTGTCGGCGGTCTCGCCCGACTGCGACACGGCAATCACCACGTCGTGCGGCGTGATGACAGGGTTACGGT
>Ga0310696_10003283_pt1 | contig 20333 bp, 17 predicted proteins | sample AusTroGonzalo_MG_4_FD_203885 | JGI IMG/M metagenome (GOLD analysis project Ga0310696, IMG submission 203885) | Bovine rumen microbial communities from tropical cattle in Woodstock, Queensland, Australia - Gonzalo_02 (v2) (version 2) | ecosystem: Host-associated > Mammals > Digestive system >... | reverse complement strand
GAAGCAGCACACAAGAATCAGAAGCACTGCAATAAATTTAACAATTCCTTTGTTTTGCATTTTGATTTTTAATATTATTTGTTGTTATTATATTCTGTTCGCGTATATTTTAGCGTGCAAATATAGTGCTTTTTTTCGAGCGGGAAAAATTTCTCGTCAAAAATCGCACTTTTTTTAAGGATTTTCCTTCATTTTTATGTGGCAGAGGACTGGATAATGGTCGCTGGCGTCCATTTCGTCGTCAATCTCGCAATTGTAAGGTTGAAGGTCTGACGAGCATAGAATATAATCAATCCTGAAATAGAATCCTTTCTGATTTATTGACAAACCCAGTCCTCTTCCCGTTTCCTTGAAGCAGTCTGTGAGCCCTTGTGCGATGGTGCGTCGCGTGTAGGAGATAGGGGTATCGTTGAAGTCGCCGCACACGATGGTGGGGTATTGCCTGTGGGCCTCGATGTAGCGGTGTACGGCATCAGCCTGCGGCGCGCGCTTGGCATTGTTCTTGCCTAATTTCTCGATGAGCAGCATCGATTCTGCCTTGACGGTGTCGCGCTCCATCTTGCCCCTGATCATGCGCTGGTAGTTGTCGCGCTCCCCATCCGAGAGGTGGGTACCCTCCAGGTGGTTGTTGATCACTAAGAGCGTGTCCTTGCCCGTATTCAGGTAGTAGGCCACAGAGCCGTTGGTGTTGGAGTCATACCAGATGCGCTCCTTGCGGATGATGGGATATCGGGTGTGTATGCCCACGCAGTTATAGGTGAAGGCATTCTTGTGGAGCTCGGTGGTGTCGTTGTAGGGATAGATCTTCTGGTATCTCTGGAATACGAACCTGCGCCACGAGTCCACATCCTCCTGCAGACAGACGATGTCGGCCTTTTGGCGCTCCAGATAGTTGAAGACGGTGTCGAAGCCCTGCTCATATTTGTAGTTGCCCCCGTACGTACACACGTTGTATGAGATGACCTTGATGGTTCCCTCTGGCACATCCTGACGCAAGTTGAGCGGCATAAACAAGGTGAGAGGCACATACACTGCAGCAAAGCCGACGATAGGTATCCACGCCTTTTTCCACTTGATGGTGAGCCATACGAAAAGGAATAGCAGGTTCACTATCAGAAACACGGGGAAGGTCATGCCCATCACGGAGAGAATAGGGTGCTGTGCAGGATTCAGCCTGTCGGAATAGCCTGCCAGCAGCATCAGCAGGATGGTAGCAATGTTGGCGCCGGCAATCAGATTGATAACAAACGACTTGATTTGCTTGATCATTGCTTGCTGGCCTCAAAAAGCTTTTGTTTCTCTTCCTTGGTCAGGCTGTCGTAACCACTCTTGCGGATTTTGTCCAATATGGCGTCTATCTCCTCCTGGTTCCTGCGCTTACGGGCGTTATATTCCATATCGTCCTCCTTCGAGGCGCCCCGCTCCGCGTGCATGTGGCTGGTGTTCTTCTGCTGCTGGCGCTGGTCGAAGTTGCGTTTCAGCCCCTCAAAGAACTCGCGACCCCTGCTGCGGTTGAAGTTGGCATCGGGATGGCGGTTCCAGTAGCGTATCATCAGGAATCCGAAGAGCATACCGCCTAAGTGAGCCGTATGGGCCACACCGTCGCCGGCAGCTGTGATCGACGAATAGAACTCGATGGCCACATAGCCCAGCACAAACCACTTGGCCTTGATGGGGAAGGGGAAGGGTATGATAAACAGTCGCTCGTTGGGAAACGACATGCCAAAGGCGAGGATAACGGCATAAACGGCACCCGAGGCACCGATGGTAGTCCAGCCGTTCAGCTGCTCACTCAACTGCTGCCCCACCACGAAAAGCTCGGCCACGCCAATGCTCGGATCCTGGTCGTTGATAGTGATATAAAACGACACAAACTGTGCGATTTCCTGACAAAGACCGGCACCGATGCCGCAGCAAATGTAATAAAAAAGGAATTTCTTCGGGCCCCATACATTCTCTATCACGCAGCCAAACATCCACAGGCCGAACATATTGCTCAGAATGTGCATGAAATTGGCGTGCAGAAACAGATAGGTGACCAATTGGTAGAAGTGGAAATCCTTGGCCATGAAAAAGTGAAGACCGCCGATGTCGGCAAGGTCTATTCCACGCATCTGCAAGACTACCGTCGCCAAAAAGGCGATGAAGTTGATAATCAACAGATTCTTTGTAATGGTGGGTATGCGAAACATCTCTAATCTGTAAACTGTAAACTATAAACTGTAAACAATAAACTCTACTCTCTCAACAATTTTGGCGCAAAATTACGAAAATTATCTCGTTTTTAGACCAAAAACAGGGGTTTAACAACTATTTTTCAATAAAAAAGCAAATTTTTCGGTTTTTTTGTTGTTTTTTTAATAACTTTCCCTTATATTTGCGATGGATTTCATGATTATTCTAATTTTTACTATAATTTTTTAAATTAACATCATTATGAACAAAACAGAATTGGTAGAGAAGATTGCAGCAGGTGCTGGTCTCTCAAAGGTAGACGCAAAGAAAGCTCTCGATGCAACAGTTGCAGCTATTAAGGATGCTCTGAAGGCAGGTGACAAGGTTCAGCTCGTTGGTTTTGGTACATTCAGTGTAACAAAGCGCCCGGCTCGTGAGGGTATCAATCCCGCTACTAAGGAGAAGATTAAGATTGCTGCCAAGAAGGTTGCTAAGTTCAAGGCTGGTGCTGAGCTCGCCGACGCTCTCTAAACATCATTTTGTAAATAAAAATTAAGGGACTCCATCGGAGCCCCTTTTTTTCTTCCATTACTTCGGCTGTTTCCCGATATAGGCCAGAATTCCGCCGTCCACATAGAGTACATGCCCATTCACGGCGTCCGACGCATGCGATGCCAGGAACACAGCGGGCCCGCCCAGCTCAGCAGGATCGAGCCAACGGCCAGCAGGCGTCTTGGCGCAGATGAAACTATCAAATGGATGACGGCTGCCGTCTGCCTGACGCTCACGAAGAGGAGCCGTCTGCGGAGTAGCGATATAGCCCGGACCGATACCGTTGCACTGGATGTTATACTCACCATACTCCGAACAGATGTTACGTGTGAGCATCTTCAGACCACCCTTGGCGGCTGCGTAGGCACTGACAGTCTCGCGGCCCAGCTCCGACATCATCGAGCAGATGTTGATAATCTTACCCTCACGGCGCTCCATCATCTCAGGAATCACAGCCGAAGAGCAGATAAACGGACCCACCAGGTCGATGTCTATCACCTGCTGAAACTCCTCACGCTTCATCTCGTGCATAGGGATACGCTTGATGATACCGGCATTGTTCACGAGGATGTCAATCTGTCCCACCTCCTCATGTATCTTTTCCACAAGGGCCTTGACGGCATTCTCGTCCGTCACGTCGCACACATAGCCCTTCACGTTGCTGATGCCAGCCTCCTTGTAGTTGTCCAAACCGCGCTGCAGGGCAGCCTCATTAATGTCGTTGAAGATGATGTTCTTCGCGCCGGCAGCCACAAAAGCCTTGGCGATGTTGAAACCAATTCCGTAAGATGCACCCGTGATCCATGCATTCTTACCTTCGAGTGAAAATAAATTTGCCATAGTAGTTTAATTGAGTTTATTATTTCATTCTTTCATTTTTTCTTCTGTTTGCAAAATTACTAAATAATATACGGATAGCCAAAAATTTAACATTTAAAAATGATAAAAACTCCGTAATCCTTTACGCGCGTACATAATATTATCTTTTACCGCCAATACTCTTAACATGAATTCTGGAAACTCTTACTTAGAAAAAACTTTTCTTGTTCACATACGATACTTTTTTGCTTTTCACACGAAACAAAACCCAGCAGCACTCATCACAATCAACAAAAAGAATCGCTACCGTTCTGATTCTCAGAAGGATAGCGATTGGGGGATGTTGGACGACTCGGATTCGAACCGGGAATGACAGAACCAAAACCTGTAGTGTTACCATTACACCATCGTCCAATGCGGGTGCAAAGTTAGTGAAAATTTGGCATTCCGCCAAATTTTCACATATCTTTCTTACTTTACAATGAGCAGGTAATAGTTTTTCTTGCCCTTCTGAGCCAGCAGATATTTGCCGTCGATGAGGTCGTCGGCGGTAATCTCACGATTCTGGTCGGTGAGCTTCTCTTTGTTCAGGCTCACACCTCCACCTTGCACCATCTTGCGCATTTCTCCCTTCGAGGGGAAGACCGGCGCTAAGGTGGTGAGCAGTTCGATGGCGGGCTGACCTAACTGGTCTTTGGTGATCTCAAACTGAGGCACACCGTCGAACACATCGAGGAAGGTCTGCTCGTCGAGTTTCTCCAGTCCCTCTTTCGTTGACTTGCCGAAAAGCAGGTTAGAGGCTTCGATGGCTGCATCGAGGGCTTCTTGAGAGTGGACCATCACTGTGACTTCTTCTGCCAGACGCTTCTGCAGGATGCGACGGCCGGGATCCTGCTTGTGTTCCTCGACGAGGGCGTCGATTACGTCTTTCTCCAGCGAGGTGAAGATCTTAATATACTTCTCAGCATCGTCGTCGCTGACGTTAAGCCAGAACTGATAGAACTTATACGGTGTGGTGCGCTTTGGATCGAGCCAGATGTTGCCGCTCTCCGTCTTACCGAACTTCTTGCCGTCGCTCTTGGTGATGAGCGGGCAGGTGAGGGCGAAAGCCTCATTCTCGTAGCCCAGTGTACGACGGATAAGCTCTGTTCCGGTCGTGATGTTACCCCACTGGTCGTTGCCACCCAACTGCAGCTTGCAGTTCTTGTGCTGATAGAGGTAGAGGAAGTCGTAGCCCTGCAACAGCTGGTAGGTGAACTCGGTGAATGAGAGACCGTCGCGGGCTGTGCCGTTCAGGCGCTGCTGTACGCTGTCCTTCGCCATCATATAGTTGACGGTGATGTGCTTGCCCACCTCGCGGGCGAAATCAAGGAAGGTGAAGTCCTTCATCCAGTCGTAGTTGTTGACCATCTCAGCGGCATTGGCGTCCTTCGACTCGAAATCGAGGAATTTCGATACCTGCTTCTTGATACACTCCTGATTGTGGTAAAGGGTCTCTGCATTGAGCAGGTTGCGCTCCTGACTCTTGCCTGAGGGGTCGCCAATCATGCCTGTAGCACCACCCACGAGGATGATGGGCTTATGGCCGCAGCGCTGCAGGTGGCGCAGCATCATGATGCCGCACAGGTGGCCGATGTGCAGGGAGTCGGCTGTGGGGTCGGTGCCGAGGTAGGCGGTTACCATCTCTTTCTGGAGGAGTTCCTCGGTGCCGGGCATCATCTGTGCCAGCATCCCACGCCATTTCAGTTCTTCAACAAAATTCTTTTTCATATTCTTATTTATTTTTTGTTTACTGTTTACAGTTTACGGTTTACAGTTGATTACTTCTACTATGAGAACGGTATGCAGTGTAATCATCTGTAAACTGTAAACCGTCAACTGTAAACTCCCCCTCCTACGGAACCGGATCATATCCGGAGCCGCCCCAGGGATGGCATCTCAGGATGCGGCGGACGGCCAGCCAGAGTCCCTTGATGGGGCCGTGCTTCTTCAGCGCCTGTCGGGCATATTCGCTGCATGTGGGTGTGAATCGGCACGTAGCGGGGGTGAAGGGAGAGATGCAGGTCTGGTAGAAGACGATGGGCAGACACAGGAAGAAGGCGAGGCCCGAAGACACATAGCGGGCAATCTGTCGGAGGATGTTCATAGTCGCTCAGCCACTTTTCCTAATAGTTTCCTGACGCTCTTCTCCACTGCTGCGCTCTCAAAGGGCTGGTCGGATAGCCAGATGAATGCGACGGCAAGCGTCTGTTGCTGCTGCACACTTTCTGTGAGTATCTGCTTGTGGTGGCGATAGGCCTCGCGCACCTGGCGCTTTGCCCTGTTGCGATCGACAGCATGCTTGAAATGCCGTTTTGATACGCTCACCAAAACCTGTACGGGGATATCGTTGGCCACCCGTGCTGTTTCCAGCACCACAACCCTCAGGGGAAAGGCAGAGACGGAAAAGCTGCTGCCTTTGCTGAAGAGCCGTTCTATCAGTTTCTTGCTGACGATGCGCTCTCGCTTGTGAAAGGAAAGAGGCGCGATGCCCGCCATCTATATATATAATAATGTGTAATTACTCCTGATTCTCGATCAGAAAGTGGAGCAAGGCACTCGTCATGGATGGGTATTTCTCTGACGGTGCCTCGATGTCGAGTCGCAGACCGGCATCCTTGGCAGCCTTGGCCGTGGTGGGGCCGAAGGTGGCGATGGCAATCTTGTCCTGCTTGAAATCGGGGAAGTTCTTCATCAGCGACTCGATTCCGGAGGGACTGAAGAAGATCAGCATGTCGTAGTCGAAGGTCTTTACCTCCTCGGGGGTGAAGTCGTTGCTGACGGTCTTGTACATCACGCACTCGCGGTGCTGAAGCTTCTTGGCGTCGAACAGCGTCTCCAGACTGTTGTTGTGGACATCGCTCATCGGCACGAGGTATTTCTCGTTCTTATGTTTCACCATGGTCGGCACCAAATCGTCGATCTTGCCCGTCTCTCCGAAGAATACCTTACGTTTGCGGTACTGGACATATTTCTGGATGTAGAGCGCGATGGTCTCTGTGACGCAGAAGTATTTCATGTCCTCAGGAATCGTGACACGCAACTCCTTGGCCATATTGAAGAAATGATCAATGGCATGGCGCGAGGTGAATACAATGGCGGTATAATCCAGAATGCTCACCTTCTGTGCACGAAAATCTTTGGCGGTGATGCCTTCAACCTTGATGAATGGACGGAATACCAATTCCACATCAAATCTGTTCGCAATATCGTAATACGGCGACTTCTCACTTGTTGGTTTGGGTTGTGAAACCAGAATCTTTTTGATCATCTGTGTCCTAATAATTTATTGTCAATGCATTGGTAATTATTCCCAGTACACCCCAAAGAACGAGCAAAGGGATGATTTCGAGGGTGCAAAAGTACAAAATAATCTGCAGAAACAACCCGTTTTTTCTAAAAAAGATTACATAACACTTGTAAAAAGTGATGATTTTAACGAATGCGACCACTAAAAGGGCGTAAATGATGACATTTTTGGGGGCTGCCTCGAAATAACTCTGGAACAGGACCGCGGGAAACAACAGGGCCCCCTCCATGGCCGAAATCAATAGTAGGGCGTAGAGCCATTGTCCGTTATTTTTTCCAAAGAAGAAGGTGTGGTTCACCAATGTATATAATGGATATTTCAGAATGGAATAGAGGAGGATGACCAAAAAGAGCAGTCCGATGAACAGATATTCTTCGGCGAAGATGAATGTGTCTGCCACATAAGCCTTCACGTAGAGGAAGTAGGATAGTGCCAGCAGGAGGCAGGTCTGTATGGCGAAGAAGAACAGGGCCAGCACCTCATTGGAGGTGGGGGTCTTGATGTCCTCGCGCCGGGGGATATAGAAGAAATCCTTGACTTGTTGAACGATATAGTCTCTGCTGAAAGAGAATGCCAGCAGCGACAAGATGAAACATCCCAGCAGGAGGGAGCTGATGATATTATCGTTGGCGATGTTGTAGGGTACGGGGTCGCCAGCTATGCCGAAGGGCTCGTGCGCCAGTTCGGGGTGGAAGAGGCTGTCGCCGGCCAGGAAGCTCTCCTTATTGTAGTCAGGGATGTGGATGTCCCGGGGGTTGTGACCGATGCCGTGGCCAGGCAAATGGAGGGTGTCGGGCTGCTCGCTGTAGTGTATCTCTCCAGGCTGGAACCACGACTGGATGGCGGAGTCTTGCTGCTCGGGTGTGGCATCCTTTGGCAATAACTGCAGCACCTGATAGGGTGTCTGTGGCTTTGCCGGCTGTCGCACCACAGTATCGGCAATGAGGTCTGTGGCGGGTGTGCTTGTTAAGATGCTATCCTTTGTCAGCATAGGTTATGACAGTCCGAAGGCTTGGCGTATATCATCCACACGGTCGAGCTTCTCCCAGGTAAACAATTCGACATCGATGGTCTTCGTCTCATGATAGTGACTGGTGAAGGTCTTCTTGATCACCTCTGCCTTCCGGCCCATGTGTCCGTAGGCAGCCGTCTCGACATACATCGGCTGGCGAAGCTTCAGGGTGCGCTCGATGGCTTTCGGACGCAGGTCGAAGAGCTGCTCGATCTTCTTGGCAATCTCGCCGTCGGTCATTCCGACTTTGCTGCGACCGTAGGTATTGACATAGATATTCATCGGTTTGGCAATGCCAATGGCGTAACTCACCTGTACCAGTATCTCGTCGCTGATGCCTGCTGCTACCATGTTCTTTGCGATGTAGCGGGCTGCATAGGCGGCACTGCGATCCACCTTAGAGGAATCCTTGCCAGAGAAAGCACCACCGCCATGGGCACCCTTGCCACCATAAGTGTCGACGATGATCTTACGGCCTGTGAGACCGGTATCGCCGTGGGGGCCGCCGATGACGAACTTGCCAGTGGGGTTCACGTAGTATTTGATATCGGAATTGAAAAGGTTGAGCACTTTCTGCGAGTGAATCTGCTGCTTTACACGTGGGATGAGGATGGTGATCACGTCATCCTTGATCTTTGCCAGCATTTTCTCATCTTCGTCGAATTCATCGTGCTGGGTGCTCACCACAATGGTGTCGATGCGCTCGGGTATGCCGTCGTCGCTGTACTGCACTGTCACCTGACTTTTGGCATCAGGACGGAGATAGGTCATCACCTGACCTTCCTTGCGGATATCGGCCAGCGTGCGCATGATCAGGTGAGCCAGATCCAGACTGACGGGCATAAAATTCTCGGTCTCGTTGGTGGCATAGCCGAACATCATGCCCTGGTCGCCAGCGCCCTGCTCGTCTTCGTTGCCGTTGTCGACACCTCGGTTGATATCGGCACTCTGTTCGTGGATGGCACTCAGGATGCCACACGAATTGCCATCGAACTGGTATTCGGCCTTGGTATAGCCGATGCGCTTGATGGTGTTGCGGGCAATGGTCTGGAGATCGATGTAAACCTCGCTGCTTACCTCGCCCATAATGACGACCTGACCAGTGGTTACAAACGATTCTATGGCGCAGCGGGCCTTGTCGTCGTAAGCCAGAAACTGGTCTAAAATGGCATCGCTTATCTGGTCGGCTACTTTATCGGGATGTCCCTCTGATACTGATTCTGATGAAAATAAGTATGACATATGCTTAAAATTTGGGTGCAAAGGTACAAAGAAAAAGTGAAAAGTGAATCGTGAAAAGTGAAAAATTTACTTCTTCATGTTTCTTGGGTGGTGTTCCAGAATCTCCCGTCTGAGTGTCGAAGTGTCGATATGGGTGTATATCTCCGTTGTGCCGATGCTCTCATGACCCAACAGCGCTTGGATGACGCGCAGGTCAGCCCCTCCCTCCAGCAGGGCTGTGGCAAAGGAATGTCGCAGGGTGTGGGGGGAGATGGTCTTCTTAATGCCCGCTGCTGTTGCCTGGCGCTTGATCATGATGAGTATCATCGTGCGTGTCAGATGACTGCCATAGCGATTCAGAAAGACATAGTCTTCCTCACCGGGCTTGATGCGCATGAGGTTGCGATCGCCAAACCAGAAATCTAATTCCCTGATGGCCCGCTGTGAGATGGGGACGAGTCGCTCCTTGCTGCCTTTGCCCAGGATGCGTACATATTCCTCTTCTATATATAGGTTTGAGAGTTTCAGGTTGACCAGCTCGCTCACCCGCAGTCCACAGGAGAAGAGCACCTCGATGATGGCCCGGTTTCTATGCCCTTCCCACTTCGAGAGGTCGATGCTGGCTTCCAGGGTGTCGATCTCTTCAGGCGATAATACCTCAGGCAAATGCTTGCCTATCTGGGGTGACTCCAGCAATTCGGTGGGGTCGTCGTCGCGATAACCGTCGAGTTGCAGATAGCGGAAGAAGCTTCTCACGCCACTCAAAATGCGGCATTGGCTTCTGGCATTGATGCCGATGTCGTGTAATCCTGCAGAGAAATGTTCCAGATCCTCGAGGGTTACCTCGCGCACATCCCTCTGAATGCCTTTCAGATAGTCGAGCAATTTGCGCAGGTCATGCTGATAGGCGTCGAGGGTATTGCCCGACATGCCTCGTTGCAGCTTCAGGTAACGGATGTAGCCTTTGACGATGTCCTTCTCCATTAACGGATACCCAGACGGGCTTCAACGACATTCACCACATAGTCGCCCAGCTTTTCACATTCGTTGATGAGGTCCATATAAATGGTTCCCACAGCGTAGGTGTATTCGTGGTTATTGACGTCTGTGATGTTCTGTGTCTTCAGTTGGTTGCGGTAGTTGTTGATTTCGTGCTCGATGTTGAACGAGCGGTTGATATCGAAAGACTCCTTGCGCCCTAACATCAGACGGTTCATGTGAGCCAGTGCCTGATCTGTGAGTTCCATCATCTGGTGGATATGGTCGTACTGTTTCTCGATGAAGTGGTCTTCCTTACCATTATATTTGCGTGAGATGGTCCGGGCCATATTGTAGCAGGCATCGCCGATGCTCTCCAATTCGGAAATCTCACGGAGCATGGCACGGATCTTGGCCTTTGTGTCGTCAGAAAGGTGGGCATCACTGACAGAGTCGAGGTATTTGGCAATCTCCAACTCCATATTGTCGCTGATGCCTTCGTACTTCTCGATGCGCGTAAAGAGTTTGTTGAAGTCGCCAGCCTTGCTGTCTTTCTTGTTGGTGGCACTGCTGGAGAGGGTGAGCAGTTCGCGTACCATATTAAACATACGCTGCATACGTTCTGAGAATGCCTGTATTTCCTTTTGTGCCTCGAGCACAGAAAGTTCTGGGGTCTTCATGATACCAGAGGTGATGAAATGAAGTCGGAAGTCTTCTTCCTCGTCAACCTTCTTAGGCTTGATAACCCAGCATACGAAACGCTCAATCTGTGGGATGAACCAGATTAATATCAGGGTATTGGCCACGTTGAAGCACGTATGGAAGGCTGCCAACACGAAGCTGAGTTTGGCTGCATTGGCTAAGAACACACTGCCTTCGACAGCTCCCTTCTGCATCGTGACGTCATAACCGACCAGTCCGCAGACGGCATCGATGAAGGGACGGAAGACGAATAATATCCAGATGACACCAAACACATTGAAGAACATGTGTGCCAGCGCAGCACGGCGTGCCTGTGTGTTGGCAGAGAGTGCGGCAAGGTTAGAGGTAATGGTAGTTCCGATGTTCTCACCCATGACCAGTGCGATACCCTGATAGATGGGCAGGGCGCCGCTGGAGCAAAGAATCATGGTGATGGCCATGACTGCTGCCGACGACTGTACGCAGAACGTGAGAATACCTCCCAACAAAAGGAAGATCAACGTTGTGAGGAAGGATTCAGAATCGAAGGAGGCGAAAAAGTCAAGTACGGCCTGATTCTCGCCCAAATGCATCTCTGTACCTGTCATGCGGAGGGTTCCCAATCCCAAAAGCAGGAAGGAGAGACCAAAGAGGAAGTCTCCGATATAGCGGTATTTCTTCAGATAGATCAGGATAATACCTAAGAAGAACGCGGGATAGACGGCACTGGTGATGTCAAAGGACATACCTGCCGACATGATCCACGCCGTGAGGGTGGTTCCGATATTCGCGCCCATAATGACCGAGATGGCCTGTGCCAAAGTGAGAAGACCTGCATTGACAAACGAGACGGTCATCACTGTTGTGGCTGTGGAAGACTGGACGGATGCTGTTACTAACATACCCGTCAGCATACCTGTGAAACGGTTGGTGGTCATTGCACCGAGAACGTGTCGCAACTGGGGTCCTGCCATCTTTTGCAAAGCCTCACTCATCGACTTCATACCGAACATCAGCAGGGCAAGGGATCCGAGTAGTTTAAACAAAACTAACATAGAAATTTCTTTTTATGGTGAGATTTCGGCTACAAAGATACAATTTTTTTTAGACAAAAGAACAAAAAGGAACAAAAAAAATATGTTCTTATGTTTTTATGTCTAAAAAAATTAGTACCTTTGCCAGAAATTATTCCTAAAACATATTAGATTATATATGGAACAGACCATTAAGATCCGTATTTGCAATAACGGAAAGACCGTCGAGGTGCCTATGGGCGTCACCTTGGCAGAGATTTATCGACAGTCGGGCTTACAGATGGAGCATGGCCCTTTCTCGGCTCGCGTAAACAATAAGATCGAGGGCATGCACTATCGTGTTTTTGGCCAGAAAGATGTAGATTTTCTCGATATTACCTCATCGAGCGGTAACAGATGCTATACCCGCAGTCTTTTCTTCGTGCTTTGTAAGGCTGCGCACGATTTATATCCTAATTGTAAGGTGTGGATAGACATACCTGTGAGCAACGGCTATTATGTGTATTTGGATATCGAACGTCCTGTGACGCTCGATGATGCTGGAGCTATCCGTCGTCGCATGCAGGAGATTATCGATTCCGCATTACCCATTCACCGGCATGAGACGACAACAGAGAATGCAATACAAATGTTCAAGGATCTCAATCAATGGTCAAAGGTGAAATTGCTGGAAAGCATGGGCCGACTTTATACCACCTATTATGATATTGATGGCTATAAGGATTATTATTATGGTGCCTTGCTGACAAACACTTCGCAGTTATATCTTTTCGGATTGGAAAAGTATTACGACGGATTGTTGCTTCGCCTTCCATCTACAGAACATCCCGACGAACTTGGAGAGATGACGCATCAGGATAAGATGTTCGGTATTTTCAAAGAGCATCATCAGTGGCAGAATATTCTCAGACTGCGAACAATCGGCGACCTGAATGAGATTGTAAAGCAGAACCACTTCTCAGAGTTGATCATGATCAGTGAAGCCTTGCAAGAGAAGAAAATCGCCAAGATTGCCGATGAGATCAAACGACGCTCTAATCTGAGGCTGGTACTGATTGCGGGGCCTTCGTCCTCTGGTAAAACGACTACGTGTAAACGACTCAATGTCCAGTTGGCTGTTAATGGCATCAGACCAATAGGTATCTCACTTGATGATTACTTCCTGGATCGCGACAAAACACCTCTTGATGAAAAAGGAGATTATGATTTCGAGCACCTTCATGCCTTGAACCTGCCTTTGTTTAATGAACAGTTGACGGCTCTTTTCCGTGGTGAGGAAGTGGAACTGCCTCGCTATGACTTCCCTACTGGGACGAGTCAGAAGAGTGGAAGAAAATTACGACTTGGCGCAAATGAGATCTTAGTGGTGGAGGGTATACACGCCCTGAATCCAGAGTTGACCTCGCAGATTCCTGAGGAGCAGATATTCCGTGTCTATGCCTCAGCACTGACAACAATCCTGCTTGATAACCACAATTATATTCCCACGACTGACAATCGTCTGCTGCGTCGTATCATCCGCGACCATAAGTATCGTGCTGTGACAGCTCAGGAAACCATTCGTCGATGGCCATCTGTACGGGCTGGCGAAAACAAGTGGATATTCCCCTTCCAGGAGAATGCCGACGCTATGTTTAATACGGCGATGCTATTTGAACTGGCTGTGCTCAAGAGGCAGGCGGAACCGCTGTTGGAACAGGTGCCAGAGAACTGTCCGGAGTATGCTGAGGCTTATCGCTTGCTGAAGTTCTTGCACTATATCAAACCCATCCCTGATACGCAGATACCGCCCACCTCACTGATACGAGAGTTCCTTGGCGGATCATCATTCAAATACTAAATCTCTTTTGATAAGTCGGAGTGGCAAAAGTGTCACTCCGACAATTAATTTTAACTTCTTTAACCTAAAAAGGATTGTGTGCGCACAAAATAGTCATTATTCATCGTTCAGAATTCATAATTAATTTGTACCTTTGCAGGCGATTTCAAATAACAAGGATAATATTCATTTAAAATTAGATTAGTAATATGGCAAAGTTAGATTTAACACAGTATGGCATCACCGGTTCAACCGTGATTGCTCACAATCCGTCGTATGAGTACCTCTTCGAAGAGGAGACAAAGGCTGGTCTCGAGGGTTTCGACAAGGGCGTAAACACCGAGCTCAATGCTGTAAACGTTATGACTGGTATCTATACCGGCCGTTCACCTAAGGACAAGTACATCGTGAAGGATGCACAGAGCGAGGATAAGGTGTGGTGGACTTCTGAGGAATATAAGAACGACAACCACCCCATGAGCGAGGAGGTTTGGGCAAAGGTTAAGGACATTGCCATCAAGGAACTTTGCAACAAGAACCTGTATGTGATGGACGCTTTCTGCGGTGCCAACGAGGCTACCCGTCTGCGCGTTCGTTTCATTGTGGAGGTTGCTTGGCAGGCTCACTTCGTGAAGAACATGTTCATTCAGCCCACTGCTGAAGAACTGGAGAGCTTCGAGCCTAACTTCGTAATCTACAATGCTTCTAAGGCAAAGGTTGAGAACTACAAGGAGCTGGGTCTGAACTCAGAGACTTGTGTAGCTTTCAACACCACTACTCGTGAGCAGTGCATCATCAACACCTGGTATGGTGGTGAGATGAAGAAGGGTATGTTCTCAATGATGAACTACTATCTGCCCCTGCAGGGTATCGCTTCTATGCATTGCTCTGCAAACACCGATATGGAGGGTAAGAACACCGCAATCTTCTTCGGTCTGTCTGGTACAGGTAAGACCACTCTGAGTACCGATCCTAAGCGTCTGCTGATTGGTGATGACGAGCACGGATGGGACGACGAGGGTGTGTTCAACTTCGAGGGTGGCTGCTATGCCAAGGTTATCAACCTCGATAAGGAGAGCGAGCCCGACATCTACAACGCTATCCGTCGTGATGCTCTGCTTGAGAACGTGACTGTTGACGAGGCTGGTAAGATCGACTTCGCTGACAAGAGCGTGACTGAGAACACTCGCGTAAGCTATCCTATCAACCACATTGAGAAGATTGCCCAGAAGGTAAATAAGAAGAGTGCTGGTCCTGAGGCAAATAACGTGATTTTCCTGAGTGCTGATGCATTCGGCGTGCTGCCCCCAGTATCAATCCTGACTCCTGAGCAGACCAAGTACTACTTCCTCTCTGGTTTCACAGCTAAGCTGGCTGGTACAGAGCGCGGTATCACAGAGCCCACTCCTACATTCTCTGCTTGCTTCGGCCAGGCATTCCTCGAGCTGCACCCCACAAAGTATGCTGAGGAGCTGGTAAAGCGCATGGAGAAGAGCGGTGCTAAGGCATACCTCGTGAACACAGGTTGGAACGGAACCGGCAAGCGTATCTCTATCAAGGATACACGTGGTATCATCGACGCTATTCTGGGTGGTGACATCCTGAACGCTCCCACCAAGAAGATTCCTTACTTCGATTTCGAGGTTCCCACACAGCTCAATGGTGTGGCTTGGGGCATTCTCGATCCTCGCGACACCTATCAGAACCGCAATGAGTGGGAGGAGAAGGCAAAGGATCTGGCTGGCCGTTTCATCAAGAACTTCAAGAAGTATGAGGGTAATGAGGCTGGTAAGGCCCTCGTTGCTGCTGGTCCGAAGCTCTAAGAAATTGACAATTAATAATTGACAATTAAATACAGGAATTGGCTGCGCCGAAAGGCGTGGCCAATTTTTTTGATGTAAGTCAATAAGCAACGAAACACCCCCAAAATTTTCAATTATTAATTATCAATTATCAATTAATATTTGTACCTTTGCACTTGTAATCGTGAGATTACGTTCATAAATTCATTAGGTTTAGTAGTTAGATTTTAAGGTAAAGATTATGTTATTAGATTTTCAAACGACGGTTATGTTGGTCTGCGTCGTTGTAGCGATGATACTAAGTGTCATAACGCTGATGCATACCACCATCCGTTAGTAAGAAGTGCGGGGTGAGTGATTCATACCGCACTTTTTTGTGATTTACGTCAAAAAATGAAAAAAAGGAAGTTCAAAAAACAAAACTAACTTAAAATCGGTCAAATTTCAACTTATTTTCTTTAATTATAAGGTGAAAATGACACATTTTTGAGGAATTGTGCGTAAATTTGCAGCCGGAATCGACGAAAGTCGCTTGCCAAAGCAAGAATTTCGAAATTTACAAAGAACTGATGAAAAAGAAACTCTATACGATCGCCGTGCTTTTGGCCCTCGCCATAGGAGTGTCCTCTTGTCTAGGCAGCTCAGAAGAATCGGAGGTTACGGTCTATGACGATACTGCTATAGGTACGTTTTCGCTTCTGGCTGTCAATAGATATGTCCACACCACCAGCAAGTCTGGCGGCGACTCTGTCTACTTGTCGAAACTGACAGTTAGCTTATACCCCTTCACCATTGATCAATACCAGCGCAAGATCTATAATACAGACTCCTTGCCTGCGGATTGTGATCTGAAACATATTCTTGTGACGGCCACGGCTACCAGTTATTCTGGTGTCATAGGCATAAAGAGTGCTACCAGCGATTCTGTGCAATATTATAGTAATACCGATTCCATCGACTTTTCTACTGTTCGTGAATTCCGCGTCTATAACAATGTAGGCTCGAAATACCGTGCTTATCAGGTGCAGATTAACAAGAAACAGCAGCCATCATCAACAACGATGGTATGGAAGCAGATGCCTGAGGGTACTGTGATGCCTGCTACGCCGACGACAGATTGGGAATTTCGCTATAATGCAGAAGGTAACGGTATTCTGGCTTCGCAGGATCATTGGGCTACCGTCATCGAAGAGACCCTTGATGAAGATCCTCGTCTGCTGCCTGCCAGTGCCAATAGCTCATTTGTCAGTTGGGATTTGGGTAATGGAAAGACTTATGCTCTGCTCGTTGGCAGCTGCGATGCACAAGACAACTATATGGCTGTATGGCGTAAAATTATCGATAACGATAATCCCACCAATTCAAGTTGGGTTTATATCCCCGTAACTCCCAATAACATCTATTGTTTGCCTAAGGGCCAGCACTACTTCCTGCTGCCCTATACCAATGGTAGTGTGTTGGCCATCGATGGCAATGGTACTATCTACCAGAGTCTCGATCAGGGTATTACCTGGAAGACTTCCAGTACCCTGCAGTCGCCCATCAGCAGCGTAGCGGCTGCTTCTACTGATGGCAATGGGGGCGTCTGGCTGTTGGAGGGTGCTGAGACAGGTACGATATGGTACGGAAAGTAATGCTGACGATGCTGATGGCTGTTGTTACAATGGCCATACAAGCCCAGGACGAGCCGGAATATCGGTTGGAGATTGGTGCTGGTGCTGGTGTCGTGAACTATCTGGGCGACTATAACGCCTCTATTTTCGGCGAACTACAGCCTATGGGTGCTGTGATGGCCAGATACAAGGCAAATCCGCGTGTGGCGGTGGCGCTTATGGCAGGCTTCGGCAAACTTCAGGGTTCCTCAGACAAGGCTAAGACCTGGTATCCTGATGAAGAGCGCTATGAATTCAACAAGAGCCTGATAGATATCAATCTGCGCCTCGAATATAACTTCTGGGCTTATGGCACTGGCCGCGAATACCGTGGTGCCCGTAAGTTGGCCCCCTTCATTGCCTTGGGTTTGGGATCTGCCATTCATGGCGATCCAGAGAAAGGCTTCGCAATGAGCCTGCCCATCGGGGCGGGAGTCAAGTATAAGATTGCTGATCGTGTGAACCTCACAGCCGAATGGCGTGTCCATTTCGCCTTGAGCGACCTGCTTGACGGAAAGAAAGATCCCTACGGTATCAAGAGTAGTGGACTCTTTAAGAATACCGACGGCTATAGTGTGCTGCAGCTTGCAGTGAGTTATGACCTCTGGGCAAGGTGTAAGACTTGCCACAATGATAGAGATTAATAATAGTGATAATTGAAAGAACAGATATATGAAAGAACAATTGGACATGAACCGCATCCCCCAGTCTGTTGCTATCATTATGGATGGTAATGGGCGCTGGGCTACTGACCGTGGACTGGACCGTACCTATGGACATAAGGCCGGACTGGAAACTGTCAAGAAGATCACAGCAGAGTGTGCCCGTCTGGGTGTGAAATACCTGACGCTTTACACCTTCTCAACAGAGAACTGGAATCGTCCAGCCTATGAGATTGAGGCACTGATGGGGCTTGTGTTGGGTTTCGTGGAAATTAATCTGTTTACTGACAATAATATCAAGTTCCGCATGGTGGGCGATATGGATCGTCTGCCCAATGGCGTACAGGATAAAATCCGTTATCTGGAGGATATCACGAAGGATAACACCCGTATGACCGTTGTCATGGCCATGAGCTATTCAAGCCGCTGGGAAATCACCAATGCTGTTCGTCAGATTGTGACGAAGGTGAACGATATGGAACTGCCTTTTCCGCAGAATCAACTGAAGAAGTTGGTAACGGGAGGTATCCGTGCCGAAGATATCACAGAGGAGTTTATCAGTCAGCATCTCTGCACCAACTTCATGCCCGATCCTGAACTGCTTATCCGCACCGGTGGTGAACTTCGTATCAGCAATTTCCTGCTCTGGCAATGTGCTTATTCAGAGTTCTATTTCTGCGATACTTACTGGCCAGATTTTGATGAGGAAGCTCTTTACAAAGCTTTCGTCGACTATCAGAGTCGTCAGCGTCGCTTCGGAAAGACCGAGGCCCAGGTGGAGGAGGAAGAGAAAAGTGAATAATTTTGCTACCGCTAAAAAAAGAATGAAGTATACATATATATATAATAAGGTGGAGACAAGTTTGAAGATGAAGCGCCTTCTGTTGTTTATGGCATTCTTCACTCTTCACTCTGCATTCTTCACTTTATGGGCGCAGGATAAGATTGTACATCCAGATATCTCTTATGCCGGTACGCCACGCACGTGTATCATCGGTGGTATTGCTGTTGAGGGTGTTGAAGGCTATGAGGATTATGTGCTCACAGGTCTGTCCGGCCTCACTGTCGGTCAGGAGATAGAAGTGCCTGGCACACAGATTACCGAGGCTGTGAAGCGCTATTGGCGTCATGGATTGTTCTCGAGGGCACAGATCAGCGCCGATTCTATCGTAGGCAACAAGATTTATCTGCGCATCACGCTGGCCATGCGTCCTCGCGTGAGTACGATTAATTATTTCGGTATCAAGAAGTCGGAGCGCGACGATATGGAAGCGAAACTGGGTATTATCAAGGGAAGTCAGATTACGCCAAATATGATTGACCGAGCCAAGATTCTCGCCCAGAGGTATTTCGATGAGAAAGGTTTCAAGAATGCAGAGATCAATATCGTACAGCGCGACGATCCTGACAACAAGGGGCAGGTGATGCTCGATGTCAACATCGACAAGAAGGATAAGATGAAGGTGCGCAACATCTATCTGACGGGCAACAGCAAACTTACCGACAAGAAAATCAAAGGTGCGCTCTTTACCAAGGGTGCCTTTGGCAAGATTCATGAGGCTGGCAAATTCAGCAACTTCTTCAAGGCGAAGAAGTTCACCGATGAGCGCTATAAGGAGGCCAAGCAGAAGCTGATTGAGAAATACAACGAGTTAGGCTTCCGTGATGCCACCATTCTTGAAGACTCCGTCTGGAACAACGACGAGAAACATGTGAATGTCTATCTGCGTGTGGACGAGGGTGAAAAATACTACATCAGAAATATCACCTGGGTAGGCAACACCGTCTATCCCACCAATAGAGTGGCTGGTTTTGCTGGTCTGAGCGAAATTCTTGGCATGAAGAAAGGCGATCCCTATAACCAGCGCCTGCTTAAGAAGCGTTTGCAGGAAGACGATGATGCTGTGTCCAACTACTATTACAACAATGGTTATGTGTTCTCCAGCATTGATCCTGTGGAGGTGAACATTGTCAACGATAGTATTGATCTTGAGATGCGTGTCATGGAGGGTCCGCAGGCCCGTCTGAACCACGTGCGCATCTATGGTAATGACCGTCTTTATGAAGAGGTTGTGCGTCGTGAGCTCCGTACCAAGCCTGGCGACCTGTTTAATAAGGATGCCATCATGCGTTCTGCCCGTGAAATCGGTTCTTCCGGATTCTTCGATGCTGAGAGCATCAACCCCGAAATCAAGCCGAATGGTGAAGATGGTACCGTCGACATCAACTGGCAGCTCGAACAGAAGAGCAACGACCAGCTGGAGTTCTCGTTAGGTTGGGGACAGACGGGTATCATCGGACGTATCGGTATCAAGTTTAACAATTTCTCACTGCGCAATCTCTTTGGCAAGAACAAGCTCCATCGTGGTATCCTGCCTTATGGCGATGGCGAGCAGTTAGGTTTCAACTTCCAGACCAACGGCTCTTATTACAGCTCGCTGAGTGCCAATTATGGTACCAGTTGGTTTGGCGGCAAGCGTCCGAACGCATTCAATATCAGTGCTTTCTATTCGAAGCAGAGCGATATTAACAGCATGTACCGCAATAATGCCTTCTATAGCAATTTCTATAATTACA
>Ga0310696_10003282_pt1 | contig 20333 bp, 13 predicted proteins | sample AusTroGonzalo_MG_4_FD_203885 | JGI IMG/M metagenome (GOLD analysis project Ga0310696, IMG submission 203885) | Bovine rumen microbial communities from tropical cattle in Woodstock, Queensland, Australia - Gonzalo_02 (v2) (version 2) | ecosystem: Host-associated > Mammals > Digestive system >... | reverse complement strand
CGCGTTTTTATAAAAACCTTAACGCATTTTCTCAAAACTCTTAACGCAAAAAGTTATTTCTCTTAACGACAAATGTTTTTTCAGCCCGAGAAAATATATTTTTAGCTCGGGAAATTCTATTTTCAGGGCGAGAAATTCTATTTTGACGCGCGAAAAAAAAAAAAAAAATGAAAGAACATTCGAAACATTCCTAGCGAAGATTTATGAAATGGCAGTTAAGACAATATTTTTGGGTACTGAAGACAATAAATAATGGCAGTAAAGACAATATTTCATGGCGGTTAAGACAAGATTCAAAACTGCTTAAGTCTTTTGTTCTTGGGAGTGGACAAGTGTGCCATTCACAGTGAAGAATGAAAGCGAATGAGGCCCTCGATGGGACTGCACAGGATGGTGCCAAGGGTAAAACCTTCACGTTCGGCGGCCTCTGCCAACTGGTCACGGAAATACCAAGCGACGCTACCCACACACGAGACAGGCATCTCAGGATGACCATAGGGACGGATGTTATAGCGGAAGAAATCGCAGAAGTTATTGATCACGATCTGCTTCATGGCATCATCTGACAAATGGCGATGGATGAAAGGAGCGAGCGATGCCAAAAAGCGATTGGGCATCGGTTCACGATAGACGCGCTGGACGACATCGGCCATCGTCAAACCATATTCCCGTTCAAACTCAGAGCGAATATTTTCAGACAAAACACCTTTATAGAGTTCATGAAGAAAGTGCTTACCAAGGACGCCTCCACTACCCTCGTCACCGAGGATATAGCCCAAGGCAGGCGTATTCTGAATAATGGCCTCACCATCATAAAGGCAAGAATTAGCGCCTGTCCCTAAAATACTGGCTATACCGTAGTTATGACCGCATAACGCACGGGCTGCACCCAACAAGTCACTATGTGCTTCCACCTGTCGGGCATGAGGAAACGCTTCTTGCAGAAGAGAAATCATGACAGGCTCTTGCTCTGGGCGGACACCACTGCCATAAGAACAGACACTATCAACGGCGTCCGCATCCAGTTGCGGAAGCAGTTCACGCGACAGAATCCCGGCTATCACAGCGCGTTCCTGATGGAAGGGATTAATGCCCTGCGTATGGAATTGCGCCAAGGTGCCATCAGCCGACTGCAAGGCCCAGTCGGTCTTAGTACTACCACTATCTGCTATCAGTATCATGGTGCAAAAGTACAAAAAAAAGTGAAAAGTGAAAAGTGAAAAGTGAAAAATTTGCTGCTGCACATAAAAATTATGAATTATGAATTTGAATTATGAATTATTTTTGTACCTTTGTCCGCTAATTAGCAAGACAATGAAGAAACTACTTATCATAATGGCCCTTATCATGGGCATGGTCAGTGAGGCTGGAGCCGTGTTGAAGGAGAAGAACCTCGACTCTACACTAGTCATCCTGCGCGCAGAACTGACCAAGCACTATCAGGAACTGAGCGACCAGCGCATTGAACAGCGGAAGCAAAGCCAGGAGGTGTTCAGAAATCTGAGAGAGACCATGAAGCAGTCGAACCAGAATGCCCTCATGCTTTATTCCCAGCAACAGGAATATCTGTTTGACCTGACCTACGCCTGTCATCAGGCCACGGAACAATACCAGCGCTTTCAGCGTCAGCAGCTCCCCTTCCGCGAATTCATCAACAAAACCAGCGGTGAGATAGCACGATACGACAGCCTCATCAACAGTCTGCAGGCCATGCCCACGAATATCATGGGAGAGCAGGCTAAAAGAGACCGCAGCGTCTGCCTGACCCTAGCCACCGTCATCAAGCGTAACATGGAAGAAGACTCTCAGCAGATGGAGGACTACATCAAATATTACGATATGACGGAGCAGCGCCTGAAACACATGAACGACTATGCCCAGAAGCGCTACTATGACATACAGACGAGCATCTTCGTGAATGGCGGTGACACCTATCTGGAAATCCTGCGCAACATCAAAGAGAAATGGCAGGGTATGAAAGAGGTGGTGACGCGGAAATACACGACCGACGAGGCAACCAAGCACTCCGACTGGAACATGTACTGGATATTCGGTCTCTTTGGTGCCATCGGCTTCTATGCCCTTCTGGCCATCTGCATCAATCTGCTCGTGTTCAGGTTCATGCCCCGCAGATTCCATACCACGGAGTTTCTGAAGAAGCGCTCATCGATCATGTGGGCCACCACCACCATCACTCTGGCTGTCCTTATGGGTGTGATCCAATATAACAGCCAGCAGAACTTCGTGATCATGGCCTCCGGGCTGTTAGTGGAATACCTGTGGCTGCTGGCTGTTATACTGATCTCGCTGTTACTGCGCGTCAATGGCAGTCAGATACGGAGTGCCTTCAAGATCTATGCGCCGTTGCTGATGATTGGCTTTGTGGTAATCACTTTCCGTATCATACTCATTCCCAGCGAGTTGGTCAGCCTTATCTTCCCGCCTGTGCTGATAGTCTGTCTGCTATGGCAATGGTTCGGCATCCGGCGTTATAACAAGAACATCCCGCGCTCGGACATGTTCTATACCTACATCTCCATGGTGGTCTTCATCGCGTCGGCAGGCTGTTCCTGGGCAGGCTATACGCTTCTGGCCGTACAGCTGCTCATCTGGTGGATCATGCAGTTGACCTGCATCCTGACCATTACCTGCATCTCTGACTACCTGAAGATGTACGAGGAAAAGCATCAGTTCTCGAATAAGCCCATTACCCAGACCTGGTTTTACACACTTATTGACCAGGTGATACTACCGATGCTAATCGTATGCTCTGTGATGATCAGCATCTACTGGGCCGCCGATGTGTTCAACCTCAGCGACATGTGCTGGGGCATCTTCACCTATCATTTCATCGACCAGCAGAACCTGCAGGTCAGCATCTTCAAACTAACGGTCATCATCAGTCTCTGGTTCTTGTTCCGTTGGATCTCAAGAACCTTGTTGAGTCTGATGCGCCTACATTTTGAAACGAAAGACCCGACGAACGCAGAGAGTCGTGCGGTGATGGGGAAGAACGTGATGCAGCTGATAGTCTGGGGCAGCTGGCTCCTGATCACCCTCGCCTACCTGCATATCAGCGTGTCATGGCTGCTGGCCATCTCAGGCGGTCTGTCCACCGGTATCGGTTTTGCCTCGAAGGATATCATCGAGAATATCTATTACGGCGCCTCGCTAATGGCTGGACGCATCAAGGCCGGCGACTGGATAGAAGTAGAAGGTACGATGGGAAAGGTGACCAGCATCAACTATACCTCGACCATCATCGAGTCGCTCTATGGCGAGGTCATTACCTTCCAGAACGCGCAGTTGTTTAAGAATAATTACAAGAATCTCACGCGCAATCATGGTTATGTCTTGGCCGTCATTCCATTCGGCGTGGCCTATGGTTCGAATCTCAAACAGGTAACCACAATCGTAGAGGAGGCGGTCAATAATCTCCATCACCAGTGGATGGATCCCGAAAAACCCGTCAAGAGCGTGGTGTCGGAAATGGCCGATTCCAGCATCAACTTCAAGTTGTTTGTCTGGGCAGTCGCCCCGAAGAAATCGTATGTCATCAGCGATGTCCTGAAATGCGTGTATGACACCCTCAACGGCAATGGCATACAGATACCGTTCCCACAGAGAGACGTGCATTTGATTAGTGAATAGTGAAGAGTGAATAGTGAATAATCATTAGGGAATAGTGAAGAATTTGCTACCGCTGTAAGGAAATGTTTAAAAAAATTTGGAAGATTGAGATAAAATGCGTATTTTTGCAAAGCAAATATGAGTCAAAAGGCGATATTTATTGCAGGTCCCTGCGTGATAGAGTCGGCAGAACTGCTGAACACTGTTGCGCGTAAGTTGGTGGAAATCAACGAAAAATATGGGACGGACATCATCTTCAAAGCGTCGTTCGACAAGGCCAATCGCACGTCGATACGCTCTTTCCGCGGTCCGGGAATGGAACGCGGATTACAGATGTTAGCAGACATCAAAACACGTTTTGGGCTCCAGATTCTGACAGATATCCACGAATCATGGCAGGCCAAGCCTGTGGGAGAAGTCTGCGATGTGCTCCAAATCCCGGCTTTCCTCTGCCGTCAGACCGACCTGTTGGTTGCTGCGGCACAGACAGGACGTACGGTTAACATCAAAAAAGCCCAGTTCCTGAGTGGACGTGATATGCGCTATCCAGTGGAGAAAGCCCGCGATGCAGGTGCCAAGGAGGTCTGGCTGACAGAGCGCGGCAATATGGTGGGCTACAATAACCTCGTGGTGGATTTCCGTAATATTCCTGACATGCTCGACATTGTACCGACGGTCATCATGGACTGCACCCACAGTGTGCAGCGTCCCGGTGGCAGCGACGGCAAGACGGGCGGTGACCGCCGATTCGTGCCACAGATGGCTCTGGCGGCCAAGGCTTTTGGCGCCACCGGCTATTTCTTCGAGGTACACCCCACCCCAGACGAGGGACTAAGTGATGCTGCCAACATGCTGGAACTCGACAAGTTAGAACAACTGATAGTAGAACTGATAAAGTGATGAAAGAATCAAGAGCATACGCTATACAATGCATAAAAGATGAGGCAGAGGCTGTCTTAGGACTGATTCCACAGTTGGATGAGTCCTTCGATACAGCCGTCGACCTTATTTATCATTGTAAAGGCAAGATCATCGTAACAGGTGTCGGCAAAAGCGGACATATTGGTGCGAAGATAGCAGCCACCCTGTCGAGTACAGGCACGCCCTCTTTCTTCATCAACCCCCTTGATGTGTTCCATGGCGACCTTGGGGTGATGGCCCACGAAGACGTGGTCTTGGCCATCAGCAACTCCGGCCAGACAGATGAGCTCCTGCGCTTTATTCCTATGGTGTTGCACATGCAGATACCCATCATCGGGATGAGTGGTAACCCGGCTTCCCTACTCGCCAAGTATTCCACCTGTCACCTGAATGTGAGTGTGGAAAAAGAAGCTTGCCCCCTGAACCTGGCTCCCACCAGTTCCACCATGGCACAGCTGGCTATGGGTGATGCCCTGGCTGTGGCCCTGATTGAGAAGCGTAACTTCCAGCCCCGTGATTTCGCACAGTTCCATCCTGGTGGAGAACTAGGTAAGCGTCTGTTGACTACTGCCCAGGATGTCATGCGCAGCGATGACATGCCTATCCTACCCCCAGAGATGCACCTTGGCGAAGCCATTATCCTGGTAAGCAAAGGTAAGTTAGGTTTGGGCGTGGCTGAGGTTAACGGCAAGATTGCCGGTCTGATCACCGACGGTGATATCCGTCGGGCCATGGAGAAATGGCAGGCGCAGTTCTTCGATCATACGGTGAGCGACATCATGACACGCACCCCCAAGACCGTCAGACCAGAGTCGAAGATTTCGGAGATACAGCAAATCATGAACAAATATAAGATACACTCTGTTTTAGTCACCGACGATGAGCAACATCTGCTTGGCGTGGTTGACCACTACTCATGTATGATATAAGTGAATAGTGAAAGTGAATAATGAATAGTGAAAAGTGAATAGTGAATAGTGATATATGAAAACGATAAAGAAACTCATCATCGTGTTGCTGCTCATGCTGCCGATGGCGGTAGTGGCAGACTTTATGTTTAAAACACTCGACGCACGCAATGGTCTGACGAGTAGCCAGATTAACTGCATCATGAAGGACTCGCGCGGCTATATGTGGTTTGGAACACCTGCTGGACTATACCGATTTGACGGCTATGAGTTCAAAAACTTCCAAAGTGACTCACAGGATGGTTCCTCGCTGCCAAACAGTTACATCAATTCTGTGCAGGAGACACTCGACGGCAACCTGTTGGTAGAGACAGCTGCAGGCTATTGTGTCTATCATCCACAGACAGAGAGCTTTGAACGCGACATGAAGCAGGTTTTCTCCCGTATGGGTATTGAGACCATCCCCAGTATTGTCTATGTCGACCGACACAAGAACCTGTGGGGAGCCATCCCCAATAAGGGTGTCGTATGTTACAACATGCAGCAGCAACTACTTTATGAGTTCGGCTATACCGACGATACAAAAGGTGTACCACAAGGTATCATCTGTTCCATTAGCGAGTGTAAGGATGGTGCCCTGATTGTCTATGATGATGGAAGAATCGTCTGTTGTGACGTGATGCACCAGCAGCACACTGTATGGGGTACGAACGATATTGCCAACCAGAAACTGCGCCGGTCAAAGACCCTTAGGGCCTTTGCCGACCAAATGGATAACATCTGGCTCTATGGACAAGGCACTCTGTTCAAATATAACAAGAGCGCTAATACCTGGGACACTTCCATCAGCGAGCAATTAGGCCTGACGAGTGTTGGCGTAGACCGTAATATCAATGGTATAGCAGGTGACCGCAGTGGCAATATCTGGATCGGTTCAGACCAGATGGGACTCCTGCGCTATGACATCAACACCCATGAAGTAGAGCCTGTACAACCCATCAATATGAACGACCGTCAGATACGCCACGAGATTGTGAGCATACAGAGTGTCTATGTCGATGATACTGATCTGCTCTGGATAGGCACAGAGAAATCAGGCGTCGCCTACTCTGGTCAGTATATCTATCGTTTTGCCTCTCGCCTCATCGGCGATGTCACCGCCATAGCTCAAGCTGACAGCGGAAAGGTGTGGTACGGCACGAGCGACAATGGCGTGGTGGGCTATGAGGGTCCTCTGGCCAGCCGCAAGGTCTCGGCCATGGCTTTCACTCCCGATGGCAGTCTCTGGGTTGGTTCCAAGCGCAACGGTCTGACCCGTATCCTGAATGGCAATGCTACCATCTACTCCCTGGCCAAGGACAGTATGAAGACCCTGATTGATGATCATATCAATGCCCTCTGTACAGATAAGATCGGTAATTTGTGGATTGCCACCAATGGTGGTTTGCAGGTGTATAACCCCCGAATGAACTCTTTCTCCTCCTACACCCGTGAAAATGGTAAGCTGAATACCAACAATGTCACAGCCCTGTACTATAATAAGGACAACAAGAAGAACAACCTTTATATTGGTACATCCGAAGGACTAGTGGTGTTAAACCTGTCGAACACCGAGAAGCGGGTGCTCACTGGTAATGTCGCACATAGCAAGAAATTCACCAACAACTATATCACGCAGATTTGTAAAGACTCCCGTGGACTTATCTGGGTAGGTACGCGTGAAGGCCTGAACGTACTGAATGCCAACGTCGACCTGAACAACGACAACCTGGACTATATCACCGAGAAGCAAGGTCTTAACAATAACAACATCTGTGGTATTGCTGAAGATAAGAACCATAACATCTGGGTCACCACCAGCAATGGTGTGACACGTATTGTGGTCAACCGCAGTCATGAAGACGGCACATTTACCTATGGTCTTTACAATTACTCGACAGCCGATGGTCTGCAGAGCAACGAGTTTAATCCCGGTGCTATCATGACGCGTCACGATGGTAATGTGGAGTTTGGTGGTCTTTTCGGTGTCAATTGGATGCTGAAGAATGGTAATAGTGATACCGATGCCCTGCCCAGAGTGATGCTCACCCAGTTGTACTTGGGCGAGGAGGAAGTCCTCACAGGCCATGAATACGATGGTAAGGTATTGTTGCCACAGGCCCTCAACGAATCCTCAAAGTTGGAACTGAACCACAACCAGAACACTTTGACCATCAAGTTTGCTGCTGGTAATTACAACCAAAGTGAACGCTTGCAGTTCATGTATTGGATGGAAGGTCTCGACAATGACTGGAAGAACGGAAATGCTCTCACTCATGGTGTGACTTTCCACGATCTCCCCAGTGGTAAATATACCCTCCATGTCAAGGCCGTCAGCACTGATGGTGCTGTCAGTAATCAGGAGCGTACCCTGTCCATCACCGTGGCCAGCCACTGGCTGTTGTCCTGGTGGATGCTTCTCGCCTATGCCATCATCATTCTTTTATTTGTCTATTTCTGGCGTATCGGTCTAAAGCAGCTCAAGGCTATCAGAGACCGTAAGAGAGCGGTCATCACCGAACTGAAGCTGCAGCGTGAAGCCATCAAAGCCGCCAGCGATGACCTGCGCCAGCCGATGGCCCGTATGACCTCTATCATTGGTAACCTCTCTGAGAAAGAGAAAGACCTCGAGGAGCGCGAACAGCTCAATGCCCTCCACTCTCAGATGCTGCAGATCATCACCCGCGTGAGCGACATGCAGACAGAACTCGAGCATCCTGAAGAGAAGGCAAAAATCTCTGTCCATGATCGTCTGGAACTCAATGCCAAGGGTGAGATCGCCCTGCCGGATGTTCCCAGCGAGACCCTGACTTCAGAGCATACCCGCTCTAGGGCTGCCATGGATACACCAACCATGAAGTTCTCCGTCTTCATGGTCGACGACAACGAAGACTTCATCAAGTTCGCCATGGGCCGACTCAAATACGTTTATAACTTCCATGCATATAATGATATTATCAAAGCGGTTACTGACATCGAGGAACTGCATCCTGATTTGGTCATCTGTAAGCAGAACATGCAAAGCATGACAGGTAGTGAACTGTGTAACCAGTTGAAGATGAATCCTGCCACTCAGAAGGTGAAATTTGTCCTGCTCACCGACAAGGCACTCACCCCGATTGACATGCGAAATCAGAACATCACCCTCTCTGCTGATGATTACTTAGCTAAGCCCTTCAACCTGCAGGAAGCTATCATGCGCTTCAACAAGGTGCTTGGTCTTGGTCCTATCGAGATAGACAGCAACCTCATTGAGGGTGCAGAGACGCGTATGCTGGAGAACCAGAACTCCAGTATGACCACTGCCACAGAGTCTTACGATGAAACTGACATGGCCACAGCTCTGGCAGAGGGTGGCGGTGTGACAGCTGAGGATGATCCCATTAACATGGTTGATACGAAGATCATCAAGTCCACCATCCAGAATGTTCCAGCTGTCACAGAGGCTCAGATGATGGCCGAGGAAGAGTCGACCATATCCGACTACTCAATGCTCGACATGATGGACCAGCAGTTGATGAGGAACATCGAACAGTATGTGATGCAGAATATGAGTCGTGGTCAGATAAGTCTTGAGGAGATGGCCAGTGCCATGGGTATGGGACGTGTGCCGTTCTTCCATCGTATCCGTAGTCTGACTGGAAAGACCCCTGCAGAACTGATTCGTGACATGCGTCTGAAGCATGCCTGCATCCTATTGAAACGCACCAACATCAATATGAGTGAGTTGGCTACGAACGTAGGTTTCATGACCGCAGAAAACTTCATCAATATCTTCAGGGAGAAGTTTGGCATGACCCCATTGGAATACCGATTGAAACATAGGAAGTAAGAAGTAAGAAATGAGGTCACATTATCCCACACAGAAGGGGTGGACATGGGTTTGTAAGGTAATCATCATTTCTCATTTCTCATTCCTCATTCCTCATTCCTCTCTCGGGCAGACCAGCGACTCACTCATTGTGCGTCAGATGGAGGCAGAAGGTGTACGTTTCAGCCATGACAACCAAGTAAAGCTACTGATGTCGGGCAAAGACAAATTTGCCGATATGTTTGAAGCCATCCGCCAGGCCAAGAGCAGTGTTCATCTGGAATATTTCAATTTCCGCAATGACTCCATCGCCTCACTTCTTTTCGATATCCTACGGGAAAAGCGGAAGGAAGGAGTGGAAGTCCGTGCCATGTTCGATGGCTTTGGTAACGACTCCAACAACCAACCTCTCAAGAAGCACCATCTGCAGAAGCTTTGGGCAGATAGTATCAATATCGTGGAATACGACCCCATTCGTTTCCCGTGGGTCAATCATATCTGGCCACGCGACCATCGTAAGATAGTGGTCATCGATGGTAAGATAGCCTATACCGGAGGAATGAATGTCGCCGACTACTACATCGTGGGCACCGAACAGGTAGGCGAATGGCGCGATATGCATTGCAGGATAGAAGGACCGGCTGTCAACGACCTCCAGACTATCTTTGCCCGTATTTGGAAGAAAGCTACGAAGGAGGATCTCTCCAACCCGGTGTATTACCGTGGTAAGCCTGCTGGCAACAAGATGGTAGGCATCGTTAATCGTGAGCCGCATGTCACGAATAAGATTATGCGCCGTCTTTATATCCAGGCCATCGACGATGCCCAGGACTCCATCCGCATCATCAACCCCTACCTCACCCTGATTCCCTCTATCAGCAAAGCCCTGAAACGGGCAATCAAACGAGGCGTGAAGATGGAAATCATGGTCTCTGCCAAGAGTGATATTCCTCTGACACCTGATGTGGTCTATCGCAATGCTCACAAACTAATGAAGCGGGGTGCTACAGTATGGCTCTATCAACCAGGCTTCCACCATTCTAAGATCATGATGGTCGACGGACGGTTTTGTACCGTTGGCAGCACGAACCTCGATGCCCGCAGCCTGCGTTTCGACTTTGAGGAGAATGCGCTGATCATCAATCGCGAAACGACCAAGGAACTGGATGATATGTTCGACCGCGACAAGCAGAAGAGTGTCGTCCTGACCGAAGAGGAATGGAACCGGTTCCGTACAGGCTGGCAGAAGTTCCGTGGCTGGTTCGGCAGTCTCCTACAGCCTTGGCTGTAAAAGTGAATAAATAGTGAATAGGGATACGACGATTTCGATAGCGAAGGGCATTGCCATCATCCTGATGGTCATAGGGCATGCAGAGGCGCCCGGATGGCTCTGTAAGTTCATCTTCGAGTTCCACATGCCCTTGTTCTTCATCACCGCCGGCTATTTCTTCTCCACACGCTATCTTCACGACGAGGCCACTTTTATCAAGAAAAGGTTCAAAGGACTCTATTGGCCTTTTGTCAAGTGGGCGCTCTTCTTCCTAATAATCCACAACACGATGTTCCGCATCGGTATCCTGAACGAGGTCTACGGCAATGAACAAGGAGGCGTGCTGCATCCCTGGACGTGGCATCAGATGCAGCAGAACATCTGGAACATCTTCACCGCCATGGGTGGTTACGATGCCTTCCTCTGTGGTGCTTTCTGGTTCTTCAGGGGGCTGCTTGTCGCTAGCATCCTATACCTTATTATATATAAGGTGGTGCTGAGATTGCTTCCCACGAGGGCAGCAACCTCAGCACCCTATATGGTCTGTCTAACCATGCTCCTTCTCTGTGCTTGGAAGACTTGGGAAGGCCTGAAGGTAGTGAACCTCGTACAAGGCGGCTACCGCGAGATGATGGGCTGTTTCTTCTTTGGCGTTGGTTTTATCTTCAAACAGTATGTGACGGCCTACCGACAACTGATGTCTCATAACATGGCCCGTCTCTGGTCGTCCCTGCTTTTTGCCGCTATCGTGTTCATCTTCTCTAAGTATCTTACAGCCAACATGAACTGGCGCTCCTCCTTCCAACAGTTCCTCTCGCTCCCCCTCCCTGCTATCCTGGGGTTCCTGATGACCTACAACCTCAGCAGCTGGCTCGATGAACACCAAAACAGACTAAAGCAGTTTCTGGTCTATACAGGCGACCATACCCTCTATATCTTCATCTTCCACATCATCTCCTACAAGACCGTCAGTTTGCTGAAGATCTGGTACTATGGCCTCGATCCCCGACAAATAGGCTGTCACATGGTCATCCACGAGCATTCCCAGGAAGACTGGTTCTGGCTGCTTTATACCCTCGCAGGCGTATGCCTGCCCCTATTAGGCATCTGGTTATACGAAAAAGGAAAAGCGAAATTCAGAGAATATAGAGCATCATCTGCATCTCAGGCTCAGTGATGCCTTTCGCCCATAGCAGTTCCAACTCATTCTCAATGATAAAGGTCTTTTTCTGTCCTGTTTCCTTCAGATAACGATGAAAACAGTCTGCAGCCTCATCCACATGTCTTCCTAACCACAGACAATAGCCGTAGTTCAGCAGGTCGTCTGAAAGAGGTTTGTCTGTCAACAACTGACTGTAAAGTTTCTCTGCCTGCTCATATTTCTCATCACAAGTCAGGGTCCACGCCAAGACCCGATTGACATGGATATCATCTGGATTCTCGAAATTCAAGCGGTACAGATCCTTCAGAGCATCAGCATAACGATGGAGATTTGTCAGACATACAGCGCGGTTCAGCAGAAAGTGCTTCTGTTCCGGGTCTTTTGTCAGGAGTTGGTCATAGGCCTCCAACGCATCCTGATAACGTTCCTGGTCAAAGAGGGCACGAGCAAATCCCTGAAGGGCTTTCTCATGCCCGGGCTCCAACTCCAAGGCTTTTTGATAACTGAACAAAGCGTCTTTTCCTCCACCAAAATCGTAATAGTCATGCTGATCCAGATACCCACACATCATATAATTCCGGAAGTCACAACGGGCCTCACCACAATTGTCAAGCACCATACCAGCCTCCTGCATCCGTTTCTGCTTAATCAGAAAGGCAGCCACTTCATTGAAGTAAGCCTCTACATGAGTGCGGGAAAATACCTTCTTGGCTAGGAAAAGATACTGATGGTCATCGAAAGGATTACAGAACTCACTGCGATAAGGGTACAACCGGAAGAACCGATACAAATCCTGCAGATAAGTCCGCCGAATATAGGCAGCACTCTGACTCTCTTCCTTCATCACCTCTGTCACTACGGCCTCTCCCCGCTCTAACATCTCCCACAGATTCTTCGGGATATGATTTATCACCTGATTAAAGGCGAGAATAAACGAGTATTTGTCACTATGACAGAAGGGGCCTGTCTTCATCAGACTCTGCAGAAAAGCGTTCTTCCGGAACTTCTCTGCCGCCTCTGCTATGCCTGGATGGTCGATATAGAAAGGCACGAACCAGTTGCTGATCTCCTGAAAAAACGAAAAGCGTTTCATCTGTGAGAAGCCACCGAAATAGATATCGGAGCCTTGTTTCTGCATCTCCTGCATCCGCTGGAAACTTTCCTCCAACTGTTCCATTCGTCGTTCTTCCTCATCGGGATGCAGGATATCATCCAACGAATGGTCCTCCACCTCCTCAATGCCATTACGCGTTACGCGGAAGCCATTGTTATTCAACAGATCCGGCATAATCTCCTTTTGGATGGTCTGGTTATCTCTCTCGGCATTGATACACAGGATAATCTGATGCTGCAGTTGTACCAGTTCCTGACACACGGCAGTGTTTTCCAAAACCTCATCCAAAACTTTTCTTTCCTCGTCATAGAGATAAAGAAAGACATCATCCTGCAAGGCCAATACCCATCCCACCAAAGCTCGCTGACGTACAGCCGTGTCTGTGGTCTGGCGATATACCGACAACAATACCTTAAATTTCGCGATATCAAAGTGATTGAGGGTGGCTAACATTATAGCACTAGTCAGCACCTGCTGGTCGCGGATATCAATGGTGGGTGAAAGAAGAATCTCCTCCATGGCAGAAGCCAGTCCTTCGCTCCAAATAGTAGAGAGCCAGAGCCGGTCAAACCAGTCAGCTATCAGCTGTTGATGCTTCCGGTGCAGTTCTTTCTTCTTTTCTATCTGCGTATGTTCAGGTTCCAAGGCTAGCATCGCCCCTGCTGCCACATATTCCTCCAGCGCCTCCTTCAGGGCCTGTGCAGACCAGTCGTGCGAGGAAGAACTCAAACGTGCATGGATGTTCGAGAGATAGGAAGAATGCTTAATCTTATAACTCATGGCTGCATCGGCATACAGCACATACAACCGGCACAGTAAATTGTCGTAGAGATGTGGCAATTGCGGATCCTTAAAGCCTCGTTTCCAATAGTCCGACATCAACTGGAAGTCAGCCTTAATGGCATACAGCCGATCCACATCATTGGTGCCAGAATAGGAGGAAAGAAAACCCTCCATCGCTATCAAGGCCTCACTGAGGTTTCGCTTCAGCAGCCACTCAAAAACAACATCCAACGCACGATTCTCTGTCATATCTATTTTTTCGACAACCAAGCCTTGGCCTTTTCTATATCCTCTTCACGGGGCAGGGCGATACGATGGAACTTCAGATTGCTTATCTGCTCCACGGCCTCTTGTTTCACATGGCAGTATTTGGCTATCAAGGGAGCATAATTTAGAATGCCATACTTGTTAATTGAGTCACAAGCACGGTTATAGCCTCTCGAAAAAGCCCTCAACTGCTTGGCACGGTTTTCTTCGTCCATACCTTTCCACTGCGATACGATGACCCCCATCTGCATATCCATCATCCTAGTGTCCATCAACACCTTATGCTTCAGCTGCCTAGCTATGGCAGCCTGAGGCTCCGTCAGAATAAGAGCGTCCATCTCATTGTTCTCCAACATCTTCAGACGCACGTTCACATCATTAATCTGAATACGGAACACACGCTCTGGCTTCAGCTTAGCGCTATCCACGGCCAGATCGCCTAACATATCTGTCACAGAGTAGCGGGTCATGGCCAACATCTTATCGTCCAGATGCTTCAGGTCTAGAATACGGGCATTACGATTGGTCACCAGTTGCCAATAGGCATTCGTCGAAGTCAGATACCTCAGACTATCGCCCTGTTTCTTCAAGCGTTCTATGCGCACGAGGTCAGACACAGCTACCTCCACCCTATGATTAGTCAGGGCGGTATCAATATCCATCTGTGCGGTGAACTGCTTCAGACGGATATCCACAGCAGTATCAAACATCTGGTGATCCTTGGCCAAAAAGATGGGCAGACAGTCAAGTGTCGGCAATACCGCCACTTTCAGGGCAGCAGAATCTTCCTTCAACGCCTTCAGACGCTGTGCCCTGGTGATCCGCTTGGTCTCCTCATAACTCTGACCACAGCCTGCCACTAATAGCAGACCCATCAAAACAAGGGTAAATACCTTTGTATATCTCATATCATATTCACTAATCGCCTGCAAAGTTACTATTTTTTCTCTATTTTTGAATAAAATTATTCATATTATTCACATTTCTTTCCGAAAAATAGTATCTTTGCACCAGTTATGGCAAAAGACAAAATCGCATACGTATGCTCCAACTGCGGCCAGGAGTCGCCGAAGTGGATCGGCAAATGTCCTGCTTGTGGACAGTGGAACACCTTCAAAGAGATAAAGGTAGCACCTTCCTCCCCTAAGTTAGGGGAGGTCAGGAGGGGGCTGAACACGGGCCATTCCGCCCAATCCTCTGCAGCCTCTACCGGTAAAGCCCTTCGTCTTCGCGACATCTCCAATCACGACGACCCTCGCATCGATATGCACGACGAGGAGTTGAACCGTGTCCTCGGCGGCGGCCTGGTACCTGGCAGCATCGTTTTGCTGGGTGGTGAACCGGGCATCGGTAAGTCTACCCTCACCCTCCAGACCATGCTCCACCTTCCAGAAAAGAAAATCCTCTATGTCAGCGGCGAGGAAAGTGCCCACCAACTTAAAATGAGGGCTAATCGCTTATTAATGAGGAATGAGGAATTAGGAATGAGAAATGATGATTCCTCATTTGAAAATCTATTAATTCTCACAGAGAACTCTCTCGAAACCATCTTCGACCATATCAAGGAAGAACAACCAGAGCTCGTGGTTATCGACTCCATCCAGACCATCATGACCGAGGATGTCGAGTCTTCCGCAGGCTCCATCGCCCAAGTTCGTGAGTGTGCTTCTGCCCTACTCCGCTTTGCAAAATCCAGCGGTGTACCTGTCATCCTCATCGGCCATATCACTAAGGAGGGCACCCTCGCAGGACCGAAAATTCTCGAACATATTGTCGATACCGTCATTCAGTTTGAGGGCGACCAGCACTATATGTATCGCATCTTGCGAAGCATGAAGAACCGATTCGGAAGCACCTCGGAATTAGGCATTTATGAAATGCAGCAAAATGGTCTCCGACAAGTTTCCAACCCTTCCGAGCTTCTCTTGACCCAAGACCATGAGGGACTCTCGGGCATTGCCATTTCCTCAGCCATCGAGGGTGTACGTCCTTTTCTGGTCGAGACTCAGGCCCTGGTCTCTTCTGCGGCCTATGGCACACCCCAGCGCTCTGCAACTGGCTTTGACCAGCGTCGCCTGAACATGCTCCTGGCTGTCCTGGAAAAACGTGTGGGCTTCAAACTCATGCAAAAGGATGTGTTCATCAATATCGCTGGTGGTCTCAGAGTCACCGACCTAGCTATGGATCTTTCTGTCATCGCGGCAGTCCTCTCTTCGAATGTCGACACGCCCATTGAATCTGGCTGGTGTATGGCGGGCGAAGTAGGTCTCTCTGGCGAAGTACGTCCCGTTAACCGCATCGAGCAGCGCATTGCCGAGGCCGAGAAGCTGGGTTTCACGGATATGATTATCCCAAAATACAACCTAAAAGGTCTCGACCCGAAAAAATACCACATCACCCTCCACCCTGTCCGCAAGGTCGAAGAAGCCCTCCGTGAACTCTTTGGATAAAAAAATATAAATTGTCAATTGTCAATTGTCAATTATCAATTAAATATTGTATCTTTGCACTCGCAAAATGAACAAATAATAAAATCGCAAAATAAATTGTAATTTGTAAATTGTAAAATTGTAAATTCTATGACTATCAACGAATTCAATTTTGCCGGTAAAAAGGCAATCGTACGTGTAGACTTCAACGTACCCCTCGATGAAAATGGTAAGATCACTGACGACACCCGTATTCGTGGTGCCCTCCCCACTCTGAAGAAGATCCTCGCTGACGGTGGTGCAACGATCATCATGTCACACATGGGTAAGCCCAAAGGTAAGGTCGACATGAAGAAATCACTGGGTCAGATCCGTGAGGCCGTAGAGAAGGCTCTCGGTGTTCCTGTAGCATTCGCTCCCGACTGCGCCAAGGCTGCTGATGCCGCTGCTGCCCTGAAAATGGGTGAGGCGCTGCTGCTCGAGAACCTGCGTTTCTATCCTGAGGAGGAAGGTAAGCCCGTTGGTATCGACAAGGCAGATCCCGCTTACGACGAGGCTAAGAAGGCTATGAAGGCCAGCCAGAAGGAGTTTGCTAAGACACTCGCTTCTTATGCTGACTGCTACGTGATGGATGCCTTCGGTACCGCTCACCGCAAGCACGCTTCTACAGCCGTCATCGCCGACTACTTCGATGCTAACAACAAGATGCTGGGTCTGCTCATGGAGAAAGAGGTGCAGGCTGTCGACAATGTACTCTCTAACATCAAGCGTCCATTCGTGGCCATCATGGGTGGTTCTAAGGTTTCTTCAAAGATCGGTATCATTGAGAACCTGCTCGGCAAAGTTGATAAGCTCATCCTCTGCGGTGGTATGACCTATACCTTCGCAAAGGCTCACGACGGTGAGATTGGCGATTCTATCGTTGAGCTCGACAAGCTGGATGTTGCTCTGGGCGTTGAGGAGCTGGCCAAGAAGAATGGCGTAGAGCTTGTGCTCGGTTCTGACTGCAACGCAACCAACGGTCTCGACTTCGACACGATGACTGTGAAGCCTGGCGCTGAGATCATTACCTGCCCTGCCAATAAAGTTCCTGCTGGATTCGAGGGCGTAGATGCTGGTCCTGAGAGCCAGAAGGCTTTTGCCGAGGCTATCGAGGGTGCTAAGACTATTCTGTGGAACGGTCCTGCCGGTGTGTTCGAGTGCGACGCCTTCACCGCTGGTTCACGTGCCATTGGCGAGGCTATCGCTAAGGCTACTGCCGAGGGTGCATTCTCACTGATTGGTGGTGGCGACTCTGTAGCTTGTGTCAACAAGTTCGGTCTCGCAGATCAGGTATCTTACATCTCTACTGGCGGTGGTGCTCTGCTCGAGGCCATCGAGGGTAAGGTTCTCCCAGGCGTAGCAGCTATCAAGGGTGAATAATTGAGCATACGTAGAACAAACGTTTACGTATAAAAATATCCCAGTATGTGTCATAGCATACTGGGATTTTTCGTACCTTTGCACCGTTGAACAAACAACAAATTTAAAATATAAACAGCTATGAGTAAGAAATTTGTTATCGGAGACCGTACAAAAGACGAGTGGATTTCAGTCTTAGACACAAGCAAGAAGAAACTCGAGTTTACGAATCATCTGGCCAGCGCCAAGGAGTATCTCTTAGAAGAGGACGCGCAGATCAACCTTCAGACAATCCAGGAGACCGGCTATTTCAGTGACCTTCAGATCTACATGAAGGAAGACAACAAGGCCTACAAGATTGATGAAAGCGACACGCTGTAATTAAAATCCCCCTCGCGGCTGCGAGGGGGATTCTTTTTTATTTATCCAAAAGGATCTTCATCATCTGGATAGCCGAATACGGAATCGGGGTACCAGGACCGAAGATACAAGCCACGCCGGCCTTGTAGAGGAAGTCATAATCCTGTGCAGGAATCACACCACCGGCCGTCACCATGATATCCTCACGACCCAGTTTTTTCAATTCCTCGATCAACTGAGGAATGAGGGTCTTATGACCTGCAGCCAATGATGATGCACCAACAATATGCACATCGTTCTCTACTGCCTGACGGGCAGCCTCCTCAGGGGTCTGGAACAGCGGTCCCATATCCACATCGAAGCCACAGTCGGCATAACCTGTTGCCACTACCTTTGCACCACGGTCGTGACCATCCTGACCCATCTTGGCAACGAAGATACGCGGACGACGACCCTCCTTCTGAGCAAACTCGTCGGTAAGGCGCTTGGCCTCCTCGAAGTCTTTGTCGTTCTTTGATTCTGAGCTATACACGCCTGAAATTGTTCTGATTACTGCTTTATAACGACCTACGATCTCTTCGCAGGCATCTGAAATCTCACCTAAGGTACAACGCAGCTGAGCGGCCTTGACAGCCAGGTCAAGCAGGTTTTTCTCGCTCTTGCGGCCTTCCTTGAAGTCACGCACACACTCGGTGATGGCCTTCAAAGCGGCTTGGCAAGCGGCCTCATCGCGCGAACCACGCACCTGAGCTAAGCTCTCCTCCTGCTGCTTGCGCACGGCGGTGTTGTCCACCTCGAGGATATCTATCGGATCCTCGTGCTCCAGACGGTACTTGTTGATACCGACAATCGTCTGGGTGCCGGAGTCGATACGAGCCTGTGTACGGGCAGCGGCCTCTTCGATACGCATCTTGGGCAAACCGGTCTCGATGGCCTTGGCCATACCACCCAACTTCTCAATCTCCTGGATATGCTCCCAAGCCTTGTGAACGAGTTCGTTGGTCAGCGTCTCTACATAGTAAGAACCAGCCCATGGGTCGATCTGCTTGCAGACCTTGGTCTCGTTCTGGATATAGATCTGCGTATTACGGGCAATACGGGCCGAGAAGTCTGTCGGCAAAGCGATAGCCTCATCGAGAGCGTTAGTGTGCAACGACTGGGTGTGACCCAAAACAGCAGCCATGGCCTCGATACAAGTTCTGCCAACATTGTTGAACGGGTCCTGCTCAGTGAGCGACCAACCAGAGGTCTGTGAGTGGGTACGCAGGGCGAGCGACTTCGGGTTTTTAGCACCGAAGCTCTTCACAATCTTTGCCCACAGCAGACGACCTGCACGCATCTTGGCAATCTCCATGAAATGGTTCATGCCGATAGCCCAGAAGAAACTCAAACGAGGTGCAAAAGCATCCACATCGATACCGGCATTCACACCAGTACGGAGATAGTCCATACCATCAGCCAACGTGTAAGCCAACTCAATGTCAGCCGTAGCACCAGCCTCCTGCATGTGATAACCCGAAATAGAGATACTATTGAACTTCGGCATCTTCTGCGAGGTGTACTCGAAGATATCAGCGATAATCTTCATGGAGAAAGCAGGGGGATAGATATAGGTGTTACGCACCATGAACTCCTTCAGAATATCGTTCTGGATGGTACCTGCCATTTCCTCGAGCTGAGCACCCTGCTCCAGACCTGCCACGATATAGAATGCCAAGATAGGCAACACGGCACCGTTCATGGTCATAGAGACAGACATCTTATTCAAGGGAATACCTGAGAAGAGCACCTTCATGTTCTCCTCGTTGCAGATAGATACACCAGCCTTACCCACATCACCAACCACACGGGCGTTATCGGGGTCGTAGCCACGGTGTGTCGGCAAGTCGAAGGCCACAGAGAGACCCTTCTGACCGGAAGCCAGGTTACGACGATAGAACGCATTCGACTCCTCAGCCGTTGAGAATCCGGCATACTGACGAATGGTCCACGGGCGGAACGGATACATCATTGAATACGGACCACGCAGATATGGAGGAATACCGGCTGTGAAGTCGAGGTGCTCCATACCTTCGAGGTCTTCTTTCGTATAGACGGGGCGCACCTCGATATGCTCGGGGGTCTTCCAGTTCTCTACGATTCCATTGTCTTTAATCCACTTGGCACCATCCTGAGCCTTGATGCCTGCATAGATATCAATATCTTTAAACTGTTTACGCATAATTCAAGTCTCCTATT
>Ga0310696_10003281_pt1 | contig 20334 bp, 11 predicted proteins | sample AusTroGonzalo_MG_4_FD_203885 | JGI IMG/M metagenome (GOLD analysis project Ga0310696, IMG submission 203885) | Bovine rumen microbial communities from tropical cattle in Woodstock, Queensland, Australia - Gonzalo_02 (v2) (version 2) | ecosystem: Host-associated > Mammals > Digestive system >... | reverse complement strand
CCCCACCGAAGAGGTATTCCCAGGGCGTAAAGACATCGATCAGGGACAGGATCCAGGAAAGAAGGAAAGTAAAGGTGAGCAGGCCGAAGAACCACCGGCCCAGACGGATGCGCGATGCGCTCCAGACCAGTCTGACGGCCCATCCCAGCAGGAAGACCACTATGCAGAAGGACGCCAGGCCGAAGCTTTGCGTCACCAGGAAATGGCCGATGGAGAGCCCTCCGGAAGCCGCGGCGTTGTGGATGTCCTCTCCGGAAACCAGAGCGCTCTGGTCCGGCTTCCAGGTAAAGACATAGGAGATGACCGACACGGATACCAGCACCGCGAGCACCAGTACGACGGCAACGCCCACAAAGCGATAGCCGGCCTGCCTGCGCTCGCTCTGCCTGTTCCACCACTTTTTGACGGGATTCATTACTTCTTGCCTTTTTTACCTCTGAAATTGCGGTTGAACTTGCCGCTTTTGCCACTTCCGAAGTTCAGGTTCATGCCCGGGCGGTTGAAGTTGGCATCGGCCGATATCTTGGAAAGTTCAATCCCCTCCGGCACTTTGACACGGCCTTCAGAGAGGCGCTCGATGTCCTGGAAGATGGTGGCGTCGGCCACGGTATCCTTGTTCCAGATGAGGTACTGCTGCCGCATGTAGATGGCCAGGGAGCGGATCATGGCCGTCTTGGTCTCTCCTTCTGGTTCGGAGGCGATGAGGTCCAGGATGCTCTCTATGTTGCGGCCGTAATGGCGGGCGCGGATGGGCTTGGTAACGAGCGGAATAGGGTCCGGTTTGCTGTTCACCACTTCCGGAACGGGCTTGGGATAGGGGGCGTCCACATCCAGGTCATAACCGGCGATGATGAACAGATGGTCCCAGAGTTTCTGGGCGTAGTTCTCCTGCTGGTGAACCTGGGGATTCAGGCTTTCCATGACCTTGACCACGGCCTGGGCCTGCTCCGTACGCTTGGCCTTGTCCGGAATATCTTTGAGCTGCTCCACCATCTTGAGCACGTTGCGTCCGTACTCCGGCATCTGCAGTTTTTCCACTTCGGTATTGTAATAAAGCTTGATAGAATTCTCGCTTGCTTCCATATAGAATATTTCTTTAGCCTACAAAGATAATCAAATTATCTTCCAAATACCAGATGTAGCCTTCAACTTTTTTGTAACCCATTTTCTTATAGAGATTTACGTAGCGCCTGACCTGGTACGTGTATTTCTCTTCGGGATGGCCGAATTTGTAGTCAATCACCTGCACGGAACCGTCGGGGTACAGGACCACGCGGTCGGGGCGGAATTCCTGGCCGTCAGCGGCGAGGATGGAAGCTTCGCTGCGGACCTTAACCCCGGATGAGAACCAGCCCCGGTCCTCCACGGAAGCGATACGGTCGCCCAGGAGTTTCAGGGTGTCTTCCTTCATGGACAGCGGGAGGTCTCCGGTGAGGATGGCCGCCTCCACGGCTCCGGGAAGGTCTTCCGGCACGGTGACCGACTGCAGGATGCCATGCAGCACGGTGCCGCGGATGCGGGTGCTGGCCTCCGGACCCGTCAGCCCGTCTTCCCCGAAATAATCGGCCGCTTCGGGGCTGAAGCGCAGGCGGCTGCCGCTGTCTGCCGGGTAGGACACATAATCCACCTCCAGCTCCTTCACCTTGCTTTCCTCGCGCTTGAGCTGGTGGAAGTCATAGGGCGTACCAACCTGATAATCATCCGTTTTCACATAATCGTACAGGAAGTGGGAGAGGTTCTTCCAGCTAAGTTTCTCGGGCGGAGGGGCCGCGATTACCTTGAGTCCGTATTGCGCACGGGTGAGGGCCACGTAAAGGACGTTGATGTTGTCGATGGCCTGCATCTCCAGCTCCTTCCCGTACTCTTCCCCGAAGAAGGAATCGGCCGAAGCCTTGTCCAGCTGGACACGGAAAATCCCGCCGGCCTCGCTTTCCAGGGCCGATCCGGCCACCTGCGGCCGGGCCCAGGCGGTAGGAGCCTTGTACAAAGTGACTTTCTCGGCGAAAGGCACTATCACGAAGGGGAATTCCAGGCCCTTGGACTTGTGGATGGTCATCACCCGCACGGAATTGCCCGCTGCCGGGGAGGAAATCTTGGGCTTGACCTCCTCCCAGTTGCGGAGGAAGGCGTCCAGCTTGTTGCCGCCGGTGGCCGTCCATTCCTGGAGGTAGTCCATGAAGGACTGGATATAGGGGACTTCGGCCTTGAACTGGTCGGGGTCGGCCTTCCTAAGGTCCCGGAGAATGGATTCCGCCAGTTCTACCAGCGAGTGGTACCGGTCGGGAATCTCCACCTGCAGGGCACGCGCCATATAACCGGCCACGTCGGGTTTCCCTTCGCGGGGAACGGATTCAACCAGAGACAGTTGAGACACCAGCCGGCGCACCGTGACGGAAGTCTTGACATACAGGGAATCGTCCGACACCACGGGATAGCCGTGCGCCACAAGCTCCGCGGCTATCCGGGCGCCTTCGTCGTTGCCGCGCACGAGGATGGCCACATCGGCCCACTGCGCTCCCCTTTCCAGCAGCTGGTCCAGGGTACTGAGGATTTCCCCCATCTGGTCCTCGGTGAAGAGGATCTCCACCGAGCCGGGGGCCGGGTCCTTGAAGCGGACTTCCTGCTTAACATCGGCATAAAGCTTTGAGATGCTGTCCGTACCCAGGAGCGCATCCAGCTGCCCGGCGGCGTAGCGGAAGAAGTCGTTGTTGAAATTCACGATTTCCCGGCAGGTGCGGTAGTTGCCGTCCAGCGGTTCCACCTCAGGCTTGCAGAATTCCTGCTGCAGGCGGCTTCCCAGCAGGTTCCAGTCGCTTCCCCGCCAGCGGTAGATGCTCTGTTTGACATCCCCCACCACCAGCGAGTCATTACCGGCATCCACGCTTCCGTGCACCAGCGGGCGGAAGTTGTCCCACTGAATGTCGGAGGTGTCCTGGAATTCGTCCAGGAGGAAGTCCTCGTACCGCACCCCCATCTTCTCGTAGATGAACGGGGTGTCGGTTCCGTCGATAATTTTATGAAGGATGGTATTGGAATCGTCCAGGGAGAGGACGTTCTTCTCCTGCTGGATCTGCGTGAAGGCGTCCCTCAGTTCCCGGGCCACGCCCAGGCTGTAGAGCTGTCCCTTGAGGATAAGGGCTGTATTGTATTCCTGGTATGCCCGGCCGAAAAGTGCCAGATAGGCCTTGATAGGCCCCTCCAGGACGGGCTGAACGGCGGGGAGCAGACCGGCCTTGGACTTGGCGAACCAAAGCTCCGGATCCTCTGCATTCTTAATGAAAGCAGGGGTGGGCTTTTCCACGCCGTCCAGGTTTTTGCGGATGGCCTTCAGGAAGCCCCGGCTGGTGTCTTCGGGCTCTACGCCCACACTGTGGAGGGCTTCCAGCACTGCATTCACCGCCGCTTTAAGCTTTTCTGGGTATTCCTTGACGATACGCTCGCACTGCCCGCGCAGGCGGGTCATGGCCTCCTTGTCGTACCGGACCTCCCCTTCCGGCACCTTGGAAAGGTCTGCGGCCATTTTCTGCAGGTCCTCTTCCAGGCCGATCCGGCCCTTCTCCCGGAGGCTCTCCTTGGCACTTCGGGTAAGCCAGTCCAGCATGGGGGCGTCGTTCTCCGAAAGGCCGTCCAGCACGCGGTCCACGCTCTCGCTGATAAGCGATTCGCGGTCCACCTGCACCTGATAGGAAGCGAACTGGCCTATCTCCCGGGAAAAGGCGCGCAGCGTCTGCTGGAAGAAGCGGTCGATGGTGCTCACGGCAAAGGCGGAATAGTCGTTCAGGATAGCCGAAAGCTGCTGCGCCGCTCGACCCTGGAGGGCCGATACATCGGGCCGCACCGCGGGCACGAAATCTTTCAGATAGGGGGACTCCTTCGGCTGGGTGGAAAGCGTGTATAACTCCTTGAGAATGCGGCGTTTCATCTCGTCCGTAGCCTTGTTCGTAAAGGTGACCGCCAGCACGTGGCGGTATGCGTCGGGCTGGTCACTCCCCACGATGAGCCGGATGTATTCCCGCGCCAGATTGTATGTTTTGCCGGAGCCGGCGGAAGCCTTCAAGATTTTGAGCATGGACAAAAATAGCCATATTATCCCGAAAGTCAAAAGAGTATTTTCACCTTATTTTATAAAAAAACTGAGAAACACGCACAACAAAAGGAAAATTTTATTATATTTGGATGTTGAATCGAAAAATACACACATCTAACCCTAATATTAACTGTTTCTTTATGCTAAAACGATTCATTATGGTTGCGCTTGCATGCCTGGTTATGGGTATGCAGGCGTTCGCTCAGAATGTCGTCACCGGTACGGTGGTGGACCAGAAGGGCGAACCTGTGATCGGAGCGGGAGTCCTGATCAAGGGCTCGACCTCCGGTGTAGCAACTGACCTGGATGGTATTTTCAGCATCCGCGTCGCGGATGGCGCCACCCTGGTCATCTCTTCCATTGGCTACAAGACTGTGGAAATCGCAGTCCGTGGTCAAAAGAACATCAAAGTCGTTCTCGAGGAGGACACCCTGTTCCTGGACGACGTAGTGGTTGTGGGTTACGGTACCGCCCGTAAGCGTGATGTCTCCGGCGCCATCGCCAGTCTCAATTACGCCAACAACAAGGACATCGCCACCCTGCCTAACCCCAATGCCCTGTCAGCGTTGTCTAGCCGCGTAGCCGGTTTCAGCTATGCTCCGACATCCACCGCAGGCGGTGATAACACGGCCACGATGACCATCCGTGGTAAGAACGCCATTCCTAGTGGCGGTCGTGTATCCGATTCTGCCCAGAGCGTCAACCAGCCTCTGCTCGTCGTGGACGGTGTCATTTCCTATGGCTCCATCAACTCCATCAACACGGCCGACATCCAGAGCATTGACGTCCTGAAGGATGCTTCCGCTGCCGCCATCTACGGTTCCCGTGCTGCTAACGGTGTTATTATCATCACCACCAAGAATGCAGCCAGCGAGGCCCCTCAGGTGAGCTTCAACGCCAGCTACAGCATCTCCGACTGGTCCCGTATGCCCAAGTTCGTCACCGACAAGGAGCAGTTCCTCAAGAACCGTTTCTATTCCAAGCAAGGCACCGGTGATGTCAACTTCAAGGACAAAAAGTGGAGCGATTACTCCAGCCTGAATGCCGCCGCTTCCGAATTGCTCAATACTCGTGAGCAGGAAGCATGGAATCAGGGTGTGTGGACCAACTGGCTGGACGAGATTTCCCGCAAGGGCCAAGGCCAGAAATATGATGTTAGCGTAAGTGGCCGCTCTGAGTGGGTGAACTACTACGTATCCGCCGACTACACCCGTCAGCAGGGCATCCGCAAGGGTGATGACTACGAGAAGTTCGGCGCCATGGCCAAGATTGACGTCAACATAACGAACTGGTTGAAGGTTGGCATCAAGGGTAATTACCTCAATGGTAACAGCTGGGGCCAGACCGCAAAGATCCAGAATGCTATCTGGATGAGCCCGCTCTCCTTCGTTCACGCCATCCAGCCGGGTTACGAGAACTGGTATAACAGCGTTCCTGACGGCCAGACTGCCAGTCCTTACTGGGGCAGCGGTGCAGGCGACTCCTACCTCTGGACCGACCGTTCCACCAAGAGCGCCAACATCAATGGTGTCGCTTATGCCCAGATTGATTTCCCCTTCATCAAGGGTCTGAGCTATAAGTTCACCATCCAGGGTCAGCGCAATTCTTCCTACACGGATGTATTCAATAATCCTGAGCTGTTCGTCAATACTGAGGTTACCACCGAAATGGACAACCCCAACAGCCTGGATAAGCTGGCCAAAGTTCAGGGTACTTCTTCCATGAGCCAGTACAGCGCCTGGAATATGGATAACATCCTCACCTACAACAGAGACTTCGGCAAACACCATGTTGACGCCATGGCCGGTTACACCCGTGAATATACCAATTCCAATGGTCTCAGCGTTGGTTACAACGGCTTCTCCGTTCCCGTGAACCTCAAGCAGTACAACCTGTCCGCTGCAGAGAACTGGACTCCTAGCCGTACGCGTGTTGTCACTACCGCAGTAGGTTATCTGTTCCGTGCCAACTATGCTTTCAACAACAAGTACTACGCTACTTTCAACTTCCGTCGTGACGGTTATTCCGCCTTCGGTAAGAACAACAAGTTCGCCAATTTCTACGGTGCATCCGCCGCATGGGTTCTTTCCAATGAGCAGTTCATCAAGAACGTCAGCTGGATCAACTTCCTCAAGCTCCGTGCTTCCTGGGGTCAGAACGGCTCCCGTTCCGTATCTGCCGGCGCCACTTATGCTAGCGTAGGTAAGCAAACCGGTAACTCCGGTGTCATCACCATGACTTGGCTGGGTGACCAGAGCACCCTGGGTATGACCACCACCTCCATGCCCAACCCTAACCTGCACTGGGCCACCGTCGAGAAGATTGACATCGGCCTCGACTTCGCTTTGCTGAACAACCGCATCAATGGTAGCGTTGATGTTTACACCGGTTCCACCAAGGAAATGCTGGTTCTCCGCAGTGCTCCTTACTTCTCCGGTTTCTCCAGCGTGTACGACAATGCCGGCCTCATCACCAACAAGGGTGTTGAAGTTGCCCTCAACACCGTTAACCTCAACGGTGACGGTAAGGACACCTTCCGTTGGGAGACCAACCTGGTATTCGATTCCAACGCCAACAAGCTCGTTTCCCTCTTCGGCCCCAACACCAAGGGTGAAGAAGCCAACGACGTTGCCAATGCCGTTGCTTACGGCTTCGACAGCTATTATGCCCTCCAGGTGGGTTATCCCATCGGTTCTGCTTATGACTACAGCGTGAGCATCTTCCAGAACCAGACCGAGATTGACAACTACGTCAACAGCAAGGGTGAGAAGTATCAGCCCAGCGCCAAGCCCGGTGACCTCAAGTTTGAAGACTGGAATGGAGACGGAAAGATCAGCGATGCCGATATGCACTATCTCGGTTCCCCGGATCCCCTCTTCACCCTCAACTTTGGCAACACCCTCAGCTGGAAGAACTTCAGCCTCTACTTCAACTTCCGTTGGGCCCAGGGTGACAAGACCCACTTCCTGTGGTTCGACCCCAACGCATACGGAACCAGCATGGGCAGCGGCAACCAGCTCGCCCGTGTCCAGCCTTGGACTGAAGAGAATCATTCCACTGAATTCCCTCGCTACGGTTACAACAACACCGAAAACAACAACGAGTTCTTCTATCGTTTCTGGAACCCTCGTTCGTTCCTCAAACTCAAAGATCTCTCCTTCTCCTATACATTTGATCAGAAGCTGACCCAGAAGGCTGGTATTTCCCTCGCCCGTATCTATGTAGCAGCTACCGATCTCTTCACCATCTCCAAATGGTCCGGCCTTGATCCTGAAAATGCCGGCACGATTGCCTCTGGTGCTGGTTCCGACCGTTACGGAAGCAATGGTACCTACAAGACCGTCACCTTCGGTGTGAACCTGACCTTCGGTGGTAAGGCCAAACCCAAGGTTGCTGCCGCTCCTGTGACCCAGGAAATCATCAAGGAAGTCATCAAGGAGAAGATCGTTGAGAAGCCCGTTGAGAAGATTGTCGAGAAGGTGGTCTATAAGGGCAGCCTGGATGGCATCTATGAGGACGACCTCTACTTCATCATCGGCAAGGCCGAAATCCGTCCGGACGAAGCCTTCAAGCTGGGCCAGATTTGCCAGATCCTGAAGGATAACCCTGATGCCAAGATCGCTATCTCCGGCTATGCCGACAGCGCTACCGGAACCAAGCAGATCAACCAGACCCTCTCCGAGAAGCGTGCTGCCGTCGTGGCAGAAATGCTGAAGAAAGCCGGCATTGACGCTGGCCGTATCGTCACTTCCGCCGCGGGTACCGACAGAGACGCTTCTGCATCTCCCGCCTCCAACCGCGTTGCCGTCTGCATTGTAAAATAATTAATACGCAATGTCTATGAAAAAATATTTCATCATACTTCTCGCAGCTTTGATGGCGGTCTCTTGTAACGACAAGTTATTTGTCGAGGAGACTTCCTACCAGAACGACTCAGAAGGCTTCTTCAAGTCTGAAATGGCTATGGAGACAGGCCTGGCAGCCGCCTACGCCGAAGTACAGTACATGATTTATGGCTGTATGCGTACCACCCACTCCTGGATGCTGATGGGCTGCAACCTCGATACCTTCACTGAGACCAGTGCAACCGGTAACGTAAACTGGGGATCCATGGGTCCCAACAGCGGTTACGCCCGTCACTGGGCCGACTACATGTACGTGCTTGCCAACCGCGCCAACACCGTGGTGGACATGATTGACCAGAATCCCGATATTACCTACACTTCCTCCACTAAGAGAGAAGAGCTCCGCGCAGAAGGTGTGTTCCTCCGCGCATGGGCCTACCGCGTTCTTGCCGGCATGTACGGTGGTGTCGCTTATTCCGAGCACATGTCCCAGGAAGCCCGTTACGACTATCAGCTCATGACCCGCGATGAGGTTTGGGCCAAGCTTGTCGAAGACTTCAAGTATGCGGAGCAGAACCTTCCTGCCACTCCCCGTGCAATGGGTACCGTTACCAAAGCAGCCGCTGCTCACTATCTCGCAGAGATGTGCCTTGCAGTGGGTGACTTCCAGGGCGCTGTTGATGCCGCCACCCGCGTCATCAACAAGACCGACGGTAATTACCAGCTCATGACCACCCGTTTCGGTAACCGCAAGGAACAGGCTTTCGACCGTTACGGTAACTCCCTCGCCGCTCCTCAGGGCGCCTACTGGGACCTCTTCCGTTCCTCCGGTACCAACAGCGGTGTTGATGCTGCCGATGGTAACTCCAACCATCCCGAAAACCTGGAAGCTATCTGGGTTGCCCAGTCCGACTTCGCCGCTTCTGACCTTTGGACCCTTGGTGGTTCCGGTGACTCCTGGTGGAGAACACACAACGCCCCCGTTGAGGCTAGCTGGGCCCCCTGGCTGCCCATGGGTGGTAAGAACGGAACGCGTACCGACAAGGATGGTGTAAAGTACTATATCTTCACCGCCGATGCCGTCTGCTATCCTGAAGGCGTTAATCCTCCCGGTTCCGGTACCCCGGCTACTGACATTCCTGAAGCCCAGGGCCGTAAGCTCGCTTACAACCTCAGCTGCAAGATTGACTCTCTGGCATGCCGCGCTCAGGGTAATGGCGCCCAGTGGGGCCTCGTCAACCTTCCTACTGAATATGTTACCCGTCGTGCCGGTGACATCCTGGGCAGTGTCTGGGATGACCCCAACGACTTCCGTGGTTCCGAGATCATGATCCAGCGCGATCCTTATCTCCCTTCCGGAAAGAAGTGGAGCGAGGTGAAAGCCGCCATCAAAGCCCGTGCTGAAGCACACCCCGGCGACAATTACGCTCTGACCGCCAGCGACACCATGAACGTTACCCCTCGTTTCTGGAAGTTCTCCGATGATGTGCACCCGCTGCGCTCTACCGGTAACAACTGCTACGACTGCGACTGGTACATGGTTCGTATCGCAGAAACTTATCTGCTTCGTGCTGAGGCCTATCTGGGTCTGGGCAATACCGCTAAGGCCGCTGAAGACATCAATGTCGTCCGCGCCCGTGCTGGTGCCGCCCCTGTGAGCGCAGGCCAGGTCGATATCGACTACATCATGGATGAGCGTATCCGCGAACTCTTCGGTGAAGAGCAGCGCTGGATTACCCTCAACCGCCTTACCTGCAACCCTAAGGCAACGTATGTTCTTTCCAAGTATCCTACCCAGAACACGACCACTGACAACTACATGTATCAGCGTGTTCACAAGTATGGATTCGGTTACGAAGGCGCTCCCGGTGCCCGTGAAGAATACACCGACGCATTGGGTAACAAACGTCACTACAGCAACTTCAAACCCCACAACTACGTATTCCCTATTCCTAACCAGATTATCCAGTCCAACAAGGACTTCGATATTCCTCAGAATGACGGCTATTAGTAGTTAGTTTTTTTCAAAACGGACCGGCCCCTTTCGGAGCCGGTCCAGTTTTCTGAAAAAGTTATGAAAGTTCTCAGACTCACACTTTTTCTTTTAATCTGCATATTTGCGTTCGCCTGCGCGCGCAAAAGCAAAGGCAGTTTATACGATGAGGCTCTCAAACAGCTTCCCATCACCCTTGGCAAAGCGATGACCGAGTATATGGAAACAGTAGGAGAGCCCACCATCACCGATTTACAAGTCATTATAGATTGCGACAGCCTTTGCATCCTGCAATGCAAAGCATCGGCCCCGGACGCTTCCGGGAAACTAAGGGGAGATACGGTCCGTTACTTTTTTGTACGCGACAACATGATGAGCGCCTTTTACGGGCGTCCCCTATACTTCGACAATGTGACCGGAGGCCAATATCTGGACAAGGCCGGCATCAAGGAGTTTGTTAAAGAACACGAACAGAACAGTACTGAGCGCTACACCTATTACCTTGGAATCTGCGCTCCTGTTGAATCATTCTGATATGTTTAGAGGCTTGCCCTGGACACTCGCCTACCGCGAACAGCAGCAGCTGTTCCTGTATGACAAGACCTACCTGGTACCTTGTTTATTCAGTTTGGGAGGCTTGTCAACGCTGTCCGCTCGCTTTTTTGTCCAGTTTTTCTGGAACCCCACCCTGGCCGTCCTCATCACACTGGCCTTATTGGGACTGGGAGCCTGGCTTTTATGGGTTTCCGTGCGCAAGAGCAGGGCCGACTGGCCTCTCCTGCCTCTTTGCCTGATTCCCTTCGCCTTCCTGGCTGCCTCCCTCTCGGAGAATGCCATGCACTATGGCGTGCTCACCGCCTGGCTCATTGCTTTGGCCTCCCTCTGCGGATATTCCCGCATCCGCTCCGGCCGCCTGCTATTGGGCATCCTTATTACCATAGCCGTTTATCTTACGGCCGGTCCCGCCGCCCTGCTGTTTGCCCTTTGTGCGGCCATTCTGGACCTTTGGAAAAAAGAATGGGCAACTGCCTTGCTGGTCCCGGTGGCCCTGTTATGCGGCTTGGGGGCCTGGCTGCTGGGCTGGACGCCCACATTGGCATCGGCCTTAACCCCGGCTTTTTATTTTGATCTGGATGCGTCCATGAATGCGGTGCACTGGATCCCCTGGGCGCTGCTTCCCCTTACTGTCCTGGGATGCTGCGCCGCCAAGAACTTGAAATGTAAGAGGCTTCCCGTTTTCGGCGTTTGCGCGGTACTTCTGGTCATCGCCCTCTTTCCCGCTTCCCAGGTGGCAAAGAACACAGAAAAAAGGCAAGCCGTACTCACATACGAATACGAGTATTATGTAACTAATGAGGATTGGGACGGACTTATCCAATCCTGCCGCACACATGAGTGGATTCCCCATACCGCCCAGTACCTCAACCTGGCACTTTCCTGGAAGGGAAAGCTCCTGGACGAAATGTTCCAATACGACCAGCGGGGACCTGACGGACTCATCCGAATGAGTGAGGACCGTGGTATTGAGGTCACCCAAGCCCATATCATGTTTGCCATGGGCAATGTAGCCGCCGCACAGGACGTAGCCTTCAACACCCTCTACTCCACCGAAGGCTTCTGCCCCGCCATGCTCAAGACCAACGCGCAGGTGGAACTGATGCGCGGCACCTATGCCGTGGCCGACAAATACCTGTCCATCCTGGAAAAAGCCCCCCATTACAGCCGCTGGGCCAAAGAGCAGAAGCGCTTCCTCTACAACGACGAGGCCGTGGAGGCGGATCCCGTGCTGGGCACCGGACGCCGCAGCTGGCCCCAGGTGGATGGCTTCTCCATGTTCGGCAGCCCCCTGGACGAACTGATGCGGGTGGTGGACGCCAATCCCGGAAACTCCCGCGCCATGGAGTATGCCTTGGCCTATATGCTGCTGGCCAAGGACATCCCTTCTGTAGTGGGAGTTGTCAGCCGCTATTTTGGCCAACCGGGCTTTGAATCCCTCCCCGTACCAGTGCAGGAAGCCATCCTGTTTTACAGCGAATATACCCGCAATGTGAACGGAGCCGATGCCCTGGGGCCGGAATGGTGCGTCGCTCACGGGGTTACCGAAGGCACCATCCGCCGCTTCCAGAAATTCCAGGAGGAAAGCCTGAAGAGCGGAGGCAAGGCGCCCAAGGGCTACCATTCCTCCTATTGGTATTACTTGTTGTACAAGCAGATATGAGAAAGCTATTCTATATTCTGATAGCCGGAGCCCTGCTGCTTCCTTCGTGTGCCGGGAACATAGAGCCCTCGGGAACCCTGGACAGCCTTCCGCCCATGGAGCCGGATTACGGCTTTGTGACGGTTCCCCGCAACATTGCTCCGCTCAATTTCTCCTATACAGGGGACGAAGACTGCGCCCTGAAGGTGGACGGAAAAACCATTCGAGGCAAGAAGGGCCTCTTCTCCCTGAATGAGCGTCTCTGGAAGAAGCTGATGGAAAAGGACGAGGTGGAGATGACTGTGCTTGTCAAGCAGGACGGCGAGTGGAAGGCCTATCGGCCCTTTAAAATATTTATTAAGGAAGAGATTGATCCCTATATTTCTTACAGGCTCATTCCTCCCGGTTATCAGGGATGGCAGAAGATGGGCATCTACCAGCGGGATCTGACCAGCTATGCGCAGAAGGCCCTCCTCACCAACGACCTGACCGGAGGAAACTGCATGAACTGCCACACCACCGCAGGCGGAGACCCTTCCAAGAGCGTCTTCCATGTCAGATCGGCCTTCGGAGGCACCATGCTCATTAACGGTGACTCCATTGAGAAACTGAATACCAAGACGGATTCTACCATCAGCGCCCTGGTTTATCCGTACTGGCATCCCTCCGGAAACCTCATCGCCTTCTCCGTCAACAAGACCCTTCAGGCGTTTTATAACCACGATCCCAACCGCATCGAGGTCTATGACCTGGCCTCCGACGTAGTGGTTTACGACGTACGGAACCATGAGATTACCTGGAGCCCCCTCACCAAGCAGGAGGACCGCTTTGAGACCTTCCCTACTTTCTCCCCTGACGGGAAATGGCTGTATTTCTGCAGCGCCCAGGCGGTGGCCGAGATGCCCAAAGAGCACCGGGAAGTGCGCTACGGCCTGTACCGCATCGCCTTCAACGCGGAAGACCTGAGCTTTGGCGACCAGCTGGAATGCCTCTACGATGCGCCGTCCGAAGGATTCAGCGTATCGTTCCCCCGCATCTCCCCCGACGGACGCTTCCTGTGCTTCACCCGCCACGGATACGGCAATTTCTCCATCTGGCACAAAGATGCTGACCTCTGGATACTGGACCTGGAAACCGGCGAGAAATGGCCCCTGGAGGCCGCCAACTCCTCCGACGTGGACAGCTTCCACAGCTGGAGCAGCAACGGCCGCTGGATGGTCTTCAGCAGCCGCCGGGACGACGGGCTCTATACGCGCCCGTACATTACCTATATAGATGAGAAGGGCGAGGCCTCGAAACCTTTCCTGCTACCCCAGAAGGACCCCAAAGCGTATTACAAGCGCCTGATGGAATCCTACAACCTGCCGGCCTTCCTGACCGCCCCCCTGGAAATGTCCAAGCACCGCATTGTTACCGAAATAAGAGAATCTTCGGGAGTCGATGTACAAGTAAAAAACTGATACCATGATAAGGAGAATCGCTTTACTGGCAGCCCAGCTGCTCGTCGTTTGCCTGGCCGCGAAAGCCAACCCGGTCCATCAAGTGAAACTGGCCGGAGGAACCACCCTGGACGTAGAGGTTTGTGCCGATGGCATCTTCCACGTCCGGATCTCGCCCAGCGGCACTTTTACCGAGTCCCTGATGGACCGCTACGGCATTACCCGCCAGGACTGGCCCAAGGCCGATTATACCCTGGAGCAGCCCGCCGGAGCCCATGTCTTCAAGACCGCGCAAGGCTCCCTGACGGTATCGGCCGATGGAATCCTTACGCTTAAGGACGCCGAAGGCCGCACCCTGGTGCGCCAGATAAGCTTCCTCCAACCCGGCAGCGAACCAGTCAAGGTTTTGGCCGATGTCATCAACAAGAAGTTCGCCGACCTCTTCGTGCCCGTAAACAACGGCATCATCGGCGATGACGAAGGCAAGCTCTCGGGAGGCGCCCGGCTGGACGCCGGAGATCCGGAGGCAGCCTGCGCCCTCTCCCTAACCCTGGAAGAAGGTGAGCGCTTCTACGGAGGCGGCAGCACCTCCCGCGAGCACATCCAGCACCGCGGCGAGCTGCTGAGGATGTGGACCACCTACCAGCACACGGAGATTCCCATGCCCTTCATGATGAGCTCCCGCGGCTGGGGCATCTACAACAACACCTCCCGCAAATGCCATTTTGACGTGGGCTACACCAACCCCGACGTTTTCAATATCTACAATACTTTCGGCGAGGCCGATTTTTACCTGATGGCGGGAACGGACATGCCCTCCATCCTCAACCTCTATACCCAGATCACCGGCCGCAGCTACGTACTCCCCCGCTGGGCCTATGGCTTTGCCTTCGGCCCCAATATGAGGGAAGACCAGTGGGCCATCCTGAACGACGCCGCCCATTTCCGGGATATGGAGGTGCCGGTAGATCTGTTCTGGCTGGAGCCCCAGTGGATGGCCAAGCGCTACGACTTCTCCACCCAGAAGAAGTGGAACTACGACCGCTTCTCCCCCGAACCGTACTGGGTGCAGGACCAGATGCCCAAGAAATACTATCCCCGCCTGTTTGTGGGCAAACTCAACAGCATGGGCATCAAGCTGGGCCTGTGGCTGTGCGAGGAATATGACACCAGCATCATCGAAGAAGACCTCATTTCTGTCCGCGAAAACCGGGACACTTCCGGCCTGGAGCACTGGCCCGATCATCTGACCACCTTCATGGACATGGGCGTGGTAGGCTTCAAGCTGGATCCGGCCCGTACCATCGACGCCCATCCCACCTGGAAATACTACAACGGGCACGGCGACGACGAGATGCACAACATCAGCCAGGTGCTCATGCCCAAGCAGATAGCCCAGATGACGCGCCGCCACACCGGCAAGCGCAGCTGGCACCATTACTGCGGCGGCTGGGCCGGCAGCCAGCACTGGAGCGCCGCGCAAAGCGGTGACAACGGCGGCGGCATCGTCGCCCTCTTCGACCAGCACAACCTGGGCAACTCCGGCTTCATGAACATGAGTTGCGACGTGATGAGCGTTCCCCGCGAGCAGGAAATGCCCGGCCTCCATTTTGGTGTATTCCTCCCCTGGCTGCAGATCAACAGCTGGTTCAGCATGATGCACCCCTTCTATTATTATGGGGTGGAGAAGGAAATGTACAAGTTCTACATCAGCCTGCGATACTCCTTCATTCCCTATATCTATTCCAATGCCCTGGAAGGCATGCTTACCGGCATGCCCATGGTCCGTTCCATGCCGCTGGAATTCCCCGACGACCGCAATTGCGACGACATGGTATTCCAGTACATGTTCGGCCGGCAATACTGCGTGAGCGCTTTCTCCAACGACATCTACCTGCCCGCCGGAGAGTGGATCAACGTGTGGACGGGCGAATTGGTGAACAGCCAGGGAGAAACCGTGACCCGGGAGCTTCCGGTGAACCGGTCCGGACAGCTGTTCGTGCGCAACGGAGCCATCGTCCCCACCCGTCCGGTGGTGGATTTCATAGGCTCGGAGCCCCAGAAGGATATTATCCTGAAGGTATATCCCCACGGGAACACCAGCTTCACCATGTATGACGATGACGGCGAGAGCTACGCCTACGAAGACGGTGCCATCTGCTCCACCCTGTTCGAATGCCAGGAAAAAGGCAAGCAGGTCCAGGTGACCATCCATCCCGTACAGGGCAGCTACGAAGGCTTGCCGATGACACGCAATTACGGTTTTGAAGTGCGCTGCACTTCGAATCCCCGCAAGGTGTTCCTGAACGGCACCCAGGTGAAGAACTGGGTATGGGAAGACCAGACGCTCAAGGTGAATGCCGGAGAGACTGCCATTGACCAAACCCTTACGCTTACCGTCCAGCTATAATGAAAAGAGCCCTTCTGTTCGCCGCCCTCCTTGTCCTGGCCTCCTGTACGGCCGGAGACTGGCGCGATGCCTCCCTGCCCGCCGGGAAGCGGGCTTCCCTCCTTCTGAAGAAGATGACCCTGGAAGAAAAAATCGGCCAGATGTGCCAGTATGTGGGGCCCTGCTACGTTCCCCCGGACCAGGGTTCGCCCTATAAGAACATCGATGCCTCCGACGAGAACCTCGGCAATCCCGAACTGGCCCAGCGCATCCGCGAAGGGAAAGTGGGCGCCTTCCTGCACGTTCTTACCGGCGAAGAAGCCCACCAGTTGCAGATGATGGCCTCCGAATCCCGCCTGGGGATTCCCCTCCTGCTGGGCATAGACGCCATCCACGGAAACGGCCTGCGCATGGGCTGCACGGTTTATCCCGGCAATATTGGCCTGGCCTCTACCTTCCGTCCGGAACTGATGGAAAAAATCGGGGCCGAGACGGCCGAAGAGATGCGCCAGACTGGCATGTACTGGACCTTCGCGCCCAATCTGGATGTAGCCCGTGACGCCCGCTGGGGACGGATGGGAGAATGCTTCGGGGAAGACCCCTGGCTGGTATCCCAGATGGGAAAATATGAAATCTGGGGCCTGCAGGGCCGCAGCGGGGACTTCTCCAACGGAAAGGTCCTGGCTTGCGCCAAGCATCTGATTGGCGGTGGAGAACCGGCGGGCGGCCTCAACGCCGCTCCCATGGACATGAGCGAGCGGAAGATGCGCGAGCTCTATCTCCCGCCTTTCAAGGCGGCGGTTGAAGCCGGTGTAGCCACCGTAATGACGGCCCACAATGAGCTCAACGGAGTGCCTTGCCACGCCAATGCCTGGCTGGTCCAGGACATCCTGCGCAAGGAATTGGGGTTCGAGGGCTTCGTGGTAAGCGACTGGATGGACATCGAGCGCCTGCACAGCATGCACCACCTGGTGCCCAGCGAGGACGAAGCTTTCCTGGTCTCCGTGGAGTCGGGGATTGACATGCACATGCAGGGTGACCATTATTTCGAATCCATCCTGCACGGCGTCCAAAGCGGACGCATCTCTGAGAAGCGCATTGACGAAGCCGCGGGCAAGATCCTGTCGGCCAAGTTCGCCCTGGGGCTGTTTGAGAATCCTATCCCGGAGCTCCCTGCCCAGAGGGGCTTCCCCGGCAATAAGGAGCACCAGCAAACGGCGCTGGAAGCCGCCCGGGAAAGCATAGTGCTGCTCAAGAACGACGGCATCCTGCCCCTGGACAAACCCTACGGGCGTATCTTCCTCTGCGGTCCCAATGCCGACAGCCAGACGCAGTTGGGCGACTGGGTGGTTCCCCAGGAGGATGACAATGTAATCACTGTTTACGAAGGACTGCAGGAAGCCTTTCCGGATTCCCGGATAGACACCCTCTTCTGCGGCGGCCGGGTGACCGGCGTGGACAACGCCGTTCTGGCCCGCGCATCGGCCCTATCCCGCCAGGCCGATATCAACATCCTGGTGCTGGGAGACAATTCCCAGCGGTATTCCTCCTTCGGACGCACCTGCGGCGAGAACTGCGACCGCGACAACATAGACCTTCCCGGCCGCCAGCAGGAACTGCTGGAAGCCGTAGCCGCCTCCGGACAGCCCACTATTCTGCTGCTCATGAGCGGCCGCGCCCTGGGCGTGGAATGGGCGGCCCAGAGTCCTTCGGTCCGGGCCATCCTGAATGTCTGGGAGCCCGGCCAGATGGGCGGAACGGCCATCGCGGAGATTCTCACGGGGGCCGTGAATCCTTCCGGAAAACTGCCCGTCACCATCCCCCGCAACGTGGGACAGATCCAGTGCGTCTATAACCACAAGCACTCCCAGTATTCCCGCCACTTCGCCCTGGCCGAGCAGGGGCCCCTGTATCCCTTCGGCCTGGGACTGAGCTACACCAGCTTCGAATATGGCGAGCCCCAGCTCTCGAAAAGCGTCATCGGCCCGGATGAAAGCGTGGAGCTGAGCGTGGAACTTAAGAACGCGGGAGAGCGTGACGGCGCCGAAGCCGCGCAACTTTACATCCGCGACGAATACGGGTCCGTCACCCGCCCCGTCAAGGAGCTGAAGGCGGTGGAAAAACGCTTCCTGAAGGCCGGAGAAAGCGCCCTGCTGAAGTTTACGATAACGCCCGACATGCTGGCCTGCTGGGGTGCGGCGGAGAAATGGGCCGTGGAACCTGGGGAGTTCACCCTCATGGTGGGTTCCTCATCGGCCGATGAAGACTTGAAATCAATTTCTTTAACCATACAATAAGCACAATGAAAAAGAACTTAAAAACTGTCGTTGTCCTGCTGCTTTGCGCGGTGCTGTCCCTGCCCGCCGCAGCCAAGGACTACCTGGCCACCGATTTCGGTGCAAAAGCCGATGGTGAAAGCTTGAACACGGCCGTGCTCCAGGCTGCCATCGACTACATCTCCGCCAACGGCGGCGGCCGGCTCATCCTGCGCGGAGGAGATTTCGTCTCCGGTTCCATCTACCTCAAGAACGATGTTACCCTTCACATTGAGAAAGGCTCCCGTCTCCTGGGTTCCCTGAACCCCTGGGACTATGTGAAGGATCCCGATGCCAAATGGACCTCCCTGGTCTTTGCGGTGGGACAGAAGAACATCGGCATCACCGGTGGCGGCGAAATCAATTGCCGGGGCTTCCTGGTAGCCACCAAGGGCGTGGATTACTGCCATCTGGGCCTCATTGAGGATCCCCTCAAGCTGGACCGCCTGCAGGAAGGCAAGCGCCCGGAAAACCTGCATTTCTTCCGCTGTGAAAACATTACCATCCAGGACATCACCCTGAAGGATCCGGCCAGCTGGAACCAGCAGTACGACCAGTGCCGCGGCATCCTGGTGGAACGTGTCACCGTAGATGCCAAGAGCTATTGGAACAATGACGGCATTGACATCGTGGACAGCTCCGACGTCATCATCCGCGACTGCGACTTCGACGCCGCCGACGACGTGTACTGCTTCAAGAGCCACGCCAAATACGGGGTCTCCGAGAACATCCTGGTGGAGAACTGCCGCGGCCGCAGCAGCGCCAACGGCATCAAGTTCGGCACCTACACCCGTGGCAAGTTCAAGCACTTCCGCTTCCGGAACATGACCATCGTGGATACCTACCGTTCGGCCATCACCATTGCCACCGTGGACGGTTCCCAGATTGAAGATGTGGAAATCGACGGCCTGCGCAGCCTGCACACCGGCAACCCCATCTTCATCCGCACCGGTTCCCGCAACCCCGGCGACAATCCTTACATGAAGGACATCGTCATCAAGAATGTCTATGCCGAAGTTCCCCTGGACAAACCGGACGCCGGCTACGGCTATGAAGGCCCCGTGGAGGACCTCCCCCGCAACGTATGCGCCAGCGGCATCCAGGGCATCCCCGGAATCCCCATCCAGAACCTGACCCTGGAGAATATCGAAATCGTCTATCCCGGCAAGGCCGATCCCAACTATGCCTACCGCGGCAGCACCAAGGCCGAACTGGAAGCTATTCCCGAACTGGAGCAGAGCTATCCCGAGTTCTCCAACTGGAAGGAACTGCCCGCCTGGGGCTTCTACATCCGCCACGCGGAAGGCATCACCCTAAAGAACGTGAAACTCACCGTCCTGGCCGAGGATTACCGCCCCGCCATCGTGGCCGATGACGTGAAGGGACTGAACCTCACGGCGGTCCAGATCAATCAGGCTGACGCTCCCAAGGCCAAGAAGCAGATTGTCCTGAACAATGTGAAGAACTACAAAAACAAGAAGAAATGATGAAAAAGATTATAGCATTCGTTTTGACGGCCCTGCTGTGCGCCAGCGTCAGCGCCCAGGAAAAGGAATACCTGGCCTCCTTCTTCGGAATCAAGAGCAACGGTATCATTGACAATACCACCAGCATCCAGAAGGCCATCGACTACATTGCCGAAAAGGGTGGCGGCACTCTCACCTTCTGCGTGGGCCGCTACGTTACCGGCGCCGTTTACCTGAAGAGCAATGTGAACATCCGCCTGGATGCCGCCGCCGACATCGTGGCCGCCGAGAGCATCCACGCTTTCAAGGGCCAGAAAGCCATCTTCAACGGCATCGGCGTAGAGAATGTGACCATCTATACCACCCGTGGCAACGGCGTGGTGGACGGCCGCTCCGACCTGGTCCTGGCCAGCTTCGGCGACCAGAAAGAAAAGGGCTACATCCCCGCCTCAACGCCGGTTCCCGCCCTCTTCTACTTCAAAGACAGTAAGGGAGTCACGCTCAAGGATATCCTCTACCGTAACTCCCCTAACAAGGACTGGTATATTTCTGAGAACAGTTCGGTTTCGGCCGAAGGCTGCTTCACAGACACCCACTAGTAAA
>Ga0310696_10003280_pt1 | contig 20336 bp, 12 predicted proteins | sample AusTroGonzalo_MG_4_FD_203885 | JGI IMG/M metagenome (GOLD analysis project Ga0310696, IMG submission 203885) | Bovine rumen microbial communities from tropical cattle in Woodstock, Queensland, Australia - Gonzalo_02 (v2) (version 2) | ecosystem: Host-associated > Mammals > Digestive system >... | reverse complement strand
TGGCAACAGCAAATCAGAAACGACGGTCTTTTCACGATTCAAATAGGGATCGCACGTCTGATAGATATCAAGCACCAAGACGATATCCGACGGTTTCACTTTCAACAGTTTGGCTAACTCCTGCACTTCCGGTGTCTCAGGAACCATTGTGATGGTTGACAGACTGAAATAGAGGTCGAGTATCAGAATAAGCATCACAGGTTTGAAGCGTCCATCTTCTGCAAGCGGACGAAAATCTTTCTCAAAAGTTTCCTGTACCTCTACACCTTGGAAGAAATTATCAACTGAGCCGAAACCTTTCATCTCTCTCAGTAATTTCACAGCACGCTCCAACTTACGGGGACTCTCACTATAAGTCTGCCACATCCGTTCTATGCGTGGCGTCTCTAGACTGGCAATCTGCAACATTCGCTTACGCAGAACCTGCGGAGCAATATGCAACTCCATGCTCAATTCAATCATCTCGCGACTATACAGTGGTTTCACGCCAACAGGCCGATGCAGGTATATTTGCATCAACAACAGCCAATAGTCGTCTTGCCAAACAGTATTCTTTGCCATATCATCGTGATTTATTCGGCAAAATTACGAAAAGTCGAGCGCAAAACAAAGAAACTCGTTTCTTTTTTTACCAATACAGAGTAATTTCACGACTTTTATTGGAAAAATGCAGTTTTTCCTTTGCTCTTCCCCCAATTATTTGTATCTTTGCCTACGGAATTCTAACATGCATTCTATGAGACGTATTTTTTCTATGCTATGGATAGCCTGCCTATGCTTGATAACGGCAGCACAAACACCTAAGCAAGATATACATATAAACAAGGCTTTTTCAGGTGGTTCGTTTTTGGCCTACCAAGGTCCGAAGCAACAACAATTAACACCTGCTCCCAATGGAAAGAAGCCCTTTTACATCAGTCATTACGGTCGTCACGGTTCACGCAACATCACCAAGCCCGAGGTCTTCCAATATCTTCAGAAGATCATGACACAAGCCCACCAGTCAAACGTTCTGACACTCTTAGGCCAAGATGTCATGAAACGTATCGACTTAATGGAAGCTGACACCCATGAACGCTTTGGTGAACTGACAGCATTAGGCGCTAAGCAGCATGAGGACATCATGTATCGCATGGTAGAACGTTTTCCACAGATTTTCGAAGGTAACGTTACTGTCACCGCAAGGAGCACCACCACCATCCGCAGCATCCTGTCTATGAGCTATGCCATGACAAAACTAAAAGCCATGCGTCCAAACGTCATCATTAACCAAGATGCCAGCGTGAGTGACATGAACCATCTTTTTCATATTGACAAAGAACTTAATGCTAGTGCTCTCTGCGATGAGAACATGGCTTTCTTTGAGGACTTCTGCCAAAAGCATCCTACATCAAGACGACTACTCTCTTCATTATTTACAGATACCACTTTCATTGATAAAAACATAGACTCCGACCTGTTTGTATCCTACCTGTTCCAGTTGGCCTCCGACTTACAGGACACAAACTTACGCAACCAGTTCACCCTCTTTGACCTTTTCACTGAGGAAGAGCTCTATCTTAACTGGAAAAAGAATAATGTACAGTGGTATCTTGGCTGGAGTTTCTGTCCTACAAATGGCGGAAAGATACCCTTCTCTCAGCGTTTTCTGCTCAGGAATATCATAGAACAAGCCGATAGCTGTATCCAACTACCCCACCCTGGTGCCAACCTACGTTATGGACACGACACAGCTCTTTTACCGCTCATCTGCCTATTGGGTGTTAATGGTTTTGACCTAGATACTACAGATTTAGAACTTTTGGAACAGCGAGGCTGGATTGATTACCAAGTCATTCCTATGGCAGGTAACCTGCAGATTGTGTTCTATCGCAAGAACCCAGCCGACAAGGATGTGCTTATCAAGGTACTGTTAAACGAGAACGAGGCCACTCTGCCTCTGAAGACAGACGTAGCCCCGTATTATCACTGGGATGACTTCCGCAGATACTATCTGCAGCGCATCGACAATTTTCAAAAATAACGTTTAACGCTGCGAAAAAGCCAGCGCATACATTCGCATCTGCTTCACCATTGCCAGCAGACCATTGCTGCGTGTGGGCGACAAATGCTCTTTCAATCCTATCTGCTCTATAAAATAAAGGTCGGCATCCAGTATCTCCTGAGGTGTAGAGTCGTTCAGCGCACGTATCAGCAAAGCCACGATACCCTTCACAATCAGCGCATCACTCTCTGCCTGGAAATGAATTTTTCCATCTACATAGTCAGCCTGTAGCCATACACGGCTCTGACAACCATCAATCAGGTTGCTCTCTACCTTATATTTCTCATCCAACGGCTCCTGGTCGTTACCCAAGTCTATCAGCAGTTGGTACTTATCCATCCAGTCGTCGAAGTCCTGAAACTCCTCTATAATCTCGTCTTGTCTCTCGTTAATTGTCATTATCGTTTCAAATATATTTTTTTACCATTTAAGTCATATAGATCTCCATTGCGCAGAATATAGATGCGTTTGTCAATGATTACTTTTACAGGAGTTTTCGGCGGTAAGGACTGTTCTATTTCCTGAATCTGCGAAGGAGCAATTTCCTCGAATGCCGCCACTATGGCAACATTGCTTTCTGGCATCTCAAACTGATAGGGCTCCGTGATATATTGGACATTACCCTCCTGATCGGTCATACAAATATTCTTGAGGTACCAGCCCTCTGCAGGTGTAGGATATAGCTGCACCTTGTCTCCAGCAAGAATGAAAGTAGTAGTATCAGCCTTGCAGGTGCCCTGTCCGATGATGTTAATGTCTAACAAGTGCCACTCGACAATGTACTTGATTCCATATCTGTCTCCGTATTGATATCCTGCATCAATATACGCCTGGCGGGTGCCTGATGGAACAAAAATAGTGTCAGTTTTTTTAAAATACCAAGGATAATTCATCATAAAAGAATTATAATCCAAATGGGCAGGTGTAGGATTAGTTAAAACGATTCGTTTCAGTTTTTCACAATCATAAAATGCCCTACTCTTTATTTCCTTCAAATGAGGAGGTAGTATGACAGACTCTATTCCTGTAACATCAAAAGCACTTCCTCCGATGATCAACAGTGAGTCAGAAAAGAGTACCTTGCTCAGGTTCTCGCAATATTGGAAGGCACTTGATCCTATTGTGTGGATGGCCGACTGACTGAGGTCTACACTTTTTAGTCCCTTGCACCACGTAAATACAGATGAAGGGATGGTGGTGATACTGTCCTTGATGACAAGGGCGTATTGTGTGTCTTCCGACTTCAGTAATTCATACCATGGAGCCTTGCTAACGAGGTAGTTGCCCACATACTTTGTGCCATATTCGAACAGCGGTCCTTTTCCCTCGATTCGAATAGTATTATACATATCGCGCGTCCACCATGCTTCCTCTGAGGGTGTGCTAGTGGTGCTATAGCCGCAGTAGCCACCAAAGGTAATTTTATTGAAATAGGCACTTAGACTAATGCTTTCACTGGGTATGAGGTAAGTGCGCGGGTTTTCGGTACTGCCGTCACTCCAGTGGTCGAACACATAGTCTTTGTTGCCCTGTGCCTCAAGGGTTACAGGTGTACCTGGACAGCCCCAGACCCAGTCAGCCCCAGACCATCCATTTCCTGTTTCGCTTTCTTTGATACGAACAGAGCCCTGTGATGATCTATCGGAACTGATGTAAACCTGTTTCTTGTTTTCCTGGAAAATGGCCTGGATTTCAATAGACTTAGATAAAATGATTTGGCGTGGATTGCTGTAGCCTCCTTCACTCCATTTGTCGAACTTAAAACATGGCTCAATGGGATATGCCTGAATATAGATGGTATCGCCTTGATAATATGTGCCTTTCTGTGGAATGACACTTACTGTACCCTGCTCTTCATCGGCTGAGGTAACGTTGACGTTGACGGGGGCGGCATCAATAAGCTCAGCCTTGAATGTTTGGCTGGTGGTGGCACTGAAAGTATAGGGATTACTTGAACTGACATTTTCCCAAGTATCGGTTGATGCCTTGTACCGTCTCCAACAGACAAACTTCTTGCCGGATTGGGGCATGGCCTTAAGTGTAACGAGTTCTTGTTCGTAATACTCACCACCACCACTTACGACGCAGTATCCCTCATCGTCGGGCAGAGCAGTAATCTGTACCTTCTTCGCCACGTCGAAATAGCCTACATAGGTGCTGTCGCCATAGATATAGAAGCTCTTGGGATTGCTCTTGTTTTTCGATTCGTTGTTCCAGTACACAAACTTATAACCACTTTTTGGCGTTGCCGTGATACGCACAGACTCTCCTGCTTTGTAATTGTTAGAACTCTTACTTGTTGATACCGATCCCATCGTAGGCTGAGCTGAAGATACGGTAAGTGTATAGGTGCTTACTGATTCAAAAACTGCCCATAAGACGGGCGCACTGGCATCTTCCTCAGTGCCCTTGATGGTATATTTGCGAGTTGGTGTAGTTACTCCGTCTTCCCACTGCACAAAACGGCAACCTGGTTTCGGAGTTGCCGTAAAGGTGACAACAGTACCTTTGGGCTCGTAATAGCTATTGGGCGATACAGTACCAAGTGCGCTGTTACGGCTATCAGCAAAAACATGATAGCACTTTCTATTAAAGACAGCGGTCACCTTTCCGGATTTCGTCACGTTGAACCACCAAGGATTATTGGACGAAGAGGTGTTGTCTGCATCAAACTCGAAACGGTAGAATACATACTCGCTGGCGGGTGTAGCCTTGAAGGAGGCAGGACTATAGCGTTCATAGGTACCTGCTCCTGTGATGGTGCCTGCACCAGCTGGCGATACTGCTGTAGTTATAGTGTATTTGGTGGTCGATCCGCCACCACTGGCATCATAAACCAATCGGACGGCACAGCCGGAATAGGTGTCTGCGCTCTCACCCGAATAGCAATAACTACCTCCAAAGGTAACAGCTTTGCCAGAGGTAGAACTCCAATAATAGCCCATAGAGTTCACATAACTCACCACTGTTGCGCTACCCGATGAATAACGCCATCCTGCAGCAGGCAGGAATACAGCTCCAGCATTCTGAAGAGTCGTAAACTGACTGGATGTGTAGACATTACTCGTATACCCCGAAGCGCCAGCGTTTAGTGACTTAAACGTAATGCCACTAGGCAAAGTCCAGTTGTCTGGCAGTAAAATCCATCCATTCACACCATTTACCTGAGCAGGTCCTCGCAAATCAGTAGCGTTTGCGCGACTACTGAGAAGATAACTCCATTCAGCGTTAGTCAACGTACGATAATTAGAGAAATTCTTGATACCCCAGTCATACTGTGTGCCATCAATCGACGATCTGCCTCCACCATACGCTACCGACAAGCTAGTCTCGTAGGGCATGCAGTTGTTGTAACCGCTAGTACCCCATCCAAATAGGTCAATAGAACCGCTGTAGGTCGATGATATAGACTGATTACCGGAACCAACCCTTGAATATTGGTTAGTTGCAAACTGGAAAGTCTTGCTAGAGCCGTTATATACAAGATTGCCTTCCGAGAACTGTACTTGCTTGCTGGCTGATACTGAGAATTTTCCATTCAACTGTGCAAATGTGCCACAAGTTAATAGCAATAGAAATAAGGAAAGTAATAATCTACGCATAAGTTATTCGTTTTTTGTGTCTTGAGAAACGAGTTTGAACAGTTTGTCACTAGGACGCACCTTGTCTGTAACAGGGATGGCAATACGTGTACCCTGAGGTGCCTCACTTACAGGATTGCCATCGTTGTCATGAATTTCAGTGGCTGTTAGGTACATCACACCAGTGGTGGGACCCGTCACCAGCAGTTTGTCGCCAAGTTTAAAGGTTGTAGCCTCCACAGAGAATTCTGCGACACCTAGTTTTGAGAAGTACTTCATCCCCCTACCCACATAGACCTTTCGTTCGGTAGCGTTGGATCCGTAGTTGGAGTTCCACTCGCCCAAAGTCTGTCCCTGATAGTAGCCATCCCAGAAGCCACGATTGAACACCGTTGCCAGTCGCTCATCCCAAGCATCTTTCTTTTCTTCTGTAAAGGTGCCGTCGAGCACAGTCAGTATAGCTTCCTTATAGCAACGTACTACCGTATAGACATATTCAGGCCCACGGGCACGTCCTTCAATCTTAAAGACCCTCACGCCAGCCTTCATCATCTTGTCGATGAAACGGATGGTTTTCAAGTCCTTGGGACTCATGATATACTTGTTATCAATTTCCAATTGATTGCCCGTCTCGTTGTCGGTAACGGTATAGCTGCGGCGGCAAATCTGCACACACTCGCCACGGTTGGCTGAGCGGTTGGCATTGTCAAGACTCATGTAACACTTACCGCTAACAGCCATACATAATGCTCCGTGGCAGAACATCTCTATGCGAACCTGTTCGCCACTGGGGCCACAAATGTTTTGTTCCTCAATCTGGCGATAGATATCGGCCACCTGTTCCATCTTCAGCTCACGTGCCAGTACTACCACATCAGCAAACTGGGCATAGAACTTCAAGGCTTCTACATTCGATATGTTCAACTGTGTGGAGAGGTGCACCTCCATGCCCACCTTTCTACAGTATGTCATCACAGCGATATCACAGGCAATAACAGCCGATATCTTAGCCTCTACAGCAGCATCCACAATCTGATGCATCGTCTCGATATCCTCACCATAGATAATCGTGTTGACGGTGAGATAAGTCTTTACCCCCGCCTCGTTACATGTTGCAGCAATCTCGCGCAGGTCATCAATCGTAAAATGGTTGGCAGAATGTGAACGCATGTTCAACTGTTCCACGCCGAAATACACACTGTCAGCCCCGGCTTTCAAGGCTGCGGCCAGCGAGTCGCGGCTCCCCACAGGAGCCATTATTTCAAAATCGTTTAATTTCATGGTGCAAAGGTACGAATAAACAGGAGAAAATGCAAATATATTGTCACTTATCTATACACATCCTCCTTCTTTAATTCCACCACCTTGCCAAAACGGGACAGAGCTTTCATATCCGTAAGTTTCTTATCGCCTATGACAACCCAGATACGATGCTGGTTGGGAGCGATGTGCTGCTGGTGGAACCGCACAACATCCTGAGTCGTAACACCTGGGAGCAAACGGGCTATATCTGTATTGGGATCAGAAGTATAACCATCACGTAACTGATTAGCAATATATTTGCCCACCGTACGGAACGTAGGATAGCTGTTCTGGATATCATTGAGCACGCTCTGACGGGCTGCGTCAAGATTCTCTTCCTTCATAGGCATCTGGCGAAGCAGGGAGTCAATGGTGCTGATAGCCTCCAAAGTCTTATCGGCCTGTGTGCCAGTAGCTGTATAGTATCCCTGTCGTTCCGATGGGTGCTGCACCAGACTCGTTGTAAAGCTATTGCCACCCGTAGAGTAAGCCAACGAACGGAACTCACGCACATTCTGGAACAATACCGACGACATACTGCCTCCGAAATACTCGCCCCATAACTTGAAGTTTGCCCGTTCCTGAATGGTAGGCAGTGCATCAACGGCATCATAGCTGACAACAAAGTTCTGACGCGATTTAGGCACATTGAAGAAATAAACCGTGGGGTCGCTATATTGCTGCATCGGTCGGAAGGTATCAGCCTGCGGTTTGGTACATTGCGCAAGGGGAAGTGTTTGTTGCAACGACATGGCAACAGACTCAATAGGCTGGCGTCCACTATAGAAGAGCTCACAGTCATACTGCTGCAACTCACGGAAAAGCTTAAGCAGGTCATCGCTCTTCAGGGCTTTGATGTCTTTCTGGCTCAACTGGGTGAGGTAAGACGACTTATCACCATAGATGATACGATGCATCACAGGCCTCAACACATCATCCTTTTGTTTGCCGAAACTCTTACGCTCCACCTTGTCGTTATCCTTCGCATATTTCAGAGCCTTGTCATCACCTTTCGAAGAACGCAGGAAATGGGCAAGCAACTGCAAGGCAGGCTTTAACTGACTATCAGGTCCCGTCAGGTTGATGCTGAAAGCCACGTCGCCAGGCACTATCTCCATCGTGGTGCCTATACGCTGCCAAGCCTGTTCCAACTGCTGTTTCTTCAGAGAGTCGGTACCCAATTGCGACAGATAATCACCCAATATCTTAAGTGCTGGCGTATGAAGCTCGCCATCTTTATAACGTAAGGTGAATGTAAAGACATCATTGATAGGATTCTCCTTATAATACAACTTCACTGTAGACTTCTCACTGGAGAGCGGTACGATAGTCACATCATGCCCAAAATCCACAGTACGTATAGCCGTCTGTTTAACAGGAATCTGTTCCAACTGCTTGGCAAAGGCCGATTTCGCATCCAGATTCTTCGGACTGATAGGCTTGTAGCCCGGCTGTTTCAACGTCTCCTTCTTTGACGTACCGTATTTCTTTGACAACGTGATATAGTTGGCACCATAGTATTTCTTAGCCGCAGCCACCACGTCAGCCTTCGTCAACTTACGAATACCCTCTATCTTATCAAGCACATCCTGCCAGCTACGTCCACTCGAGAAAGTTCTTAACATGAGTTGCGAACGACTGCCAATCGTTTCCAGATCCCGTTCCGCTTCCATCACCATTTCCTGCTTCAGCGCCTCCATCTGCCAGTCGCTGAAGTTGCCATTCATCACCTGCTGGATTTGCTCCATCACACGCGCCTCGGCCTTCTTCATCTTACCGAAGAGATTGGGAATAATGATGATAGCCGAGCCTGCCGCATCATTCAGGGAAGCACTCTGAGCCATGGCTATCATCAACTTATGTTCATTAACCAGTGAGTCGAGCTTTCCCGCCTTTCCGTTAGACAATAGTTTGTTAACCAGTTCCAGTGCATCAGCATCAGCCTCGGAATCTGTTGGAGCCTTATAGACCAAGGCCTCAGCACCTACAAGGGGAATAGGCAGTTTTATCTGCTGCCGTTCACCTGCCGTGATGGTAGGCATAGGACTCTTCATCCTCACAGGAGCCGGTCCTGTCTGTACTCGTCCAAAGGTTTTTTCCAAGAGTGCCGTCAGTGCAGCGTCTGCTTTGATATCACCACAAAGAATCAGGCCCATGTTTGATGCCACATAATATTTCTTATAGAACGCAGCCATATCCGACAAACGCGGATTCTTCAGGTTCTCCGTAGAGCCGATAAGAGGATAGCCATAAGGTTGAGTCTTGAACACAGCACTGAAGACCTTATCCTGAGCATCTCCCATCGCATCAGCAGAACGGTTTTTCTCCTCATATACATTCTCTAACTCACCCTGGAAACCACGGAACACTGGCGTGATAAGTCGTTCGGAGTTCAACCAGCACCACTGTTCAATAAACTGTGGCAGGAACGAGTTATGATAATAAGTCAGGTCATGCCCCGTACCAGCATTCAGTCCGCTACCGCCGTATTTCGATACAAGACGTCCAAACTCATTGGGAATCACATAATCAGCAGCCTTCAGGCTCAGTTCATTGATATGTTTCTGAATACGGGCACGCCCGGCCTCATCCTTGGTCTTACTAAGTAAGTCGTATTGCGCCGAGATACTATCCAGCCAAGGTTTCTCCTTCTCGTAGTCAGTAGTACCCATGCGGTCAGTACCCTTGAACATGATATGCTCAAAATAGTGGGCTATACCCGTATTTGGACAGTCCTTTGCTCCCGCCTTGACAACGACGGCACCAAAGACTTTTGGCTGGGAGTGATCCTCATTCAACCATACCGTCATACCATTACTAAGTTTCAACTCCTTGACTTCCAATTGGGCATCTGCACACAAACTTGTCAAGACCGTTGCTAAGAAAAAAACAATACGTCTCATATCTTTCCTTTTTAATAATCATCAAGAATTTCCTTCAGGCGCTTCTTGCGTTGCGCCTTCTTATAGCCTGGGCGCCACTTCTTTGGCAGAATGAAATTGACAACTTTACCAAGATCTATCGATGTGCCCTTACTTAGATCGGCAGCAGCCAGTTGAGCTTCCACCTTGTTAAGTTTCAAGCCATTATTCAGTTCGCTAAAGTCTGGTCGCTTTGACTTGTTTACACCAAAGACAACGACCTCTTTCAGGTTCAGGAGTTTAGAAATAAGAAATACTGTATCGCGTACCTCACTCAGGTTGATGATGCGACCATCATAGTTCACATGCGAGAAGGTCAGCGTCATACTGCTATCAGATACGCTGACCCGCCCCAGCGAGTCAGTGACATAAGAACCATACTTCCCCACTACATTGGCCCCTATCACAGGCACCAGTGTCTCTACGTCAACTACAGTTAGTTGCCGTTGCGCCGAAAGCCCTGTGCTACAGAGCACCATAAGTGTAAGGAATAATAGCCTATACATCTGCAATACAATATTTTCGATGCAAATGTAGCACTATAAATGTAAAAAAACAGGAAAAAGACTATTAAGAATTCTTACAGATTAAAAAAATAAATCAAGATTAAGTATTATAAGCAGAATTAGTCTTTCAGCGCCTTAATCTGTGCTGGAGTCAGTTTGCCAGAGTTTATAAACTCCATCATGATATCATAGAGCCTGTTCTTCATCTCTTCAGTGATGGTATAGTCCCATGTCAGTGCCTCTTCCACGCTTACATGCCTCCCCCCACTGTTGTGACTATTATCCAGACAATAAAGTGTTACATCGGGATGCACCTTTTGCAGATAGGCTATGCGCCCTTGGAAAAGCGGATAGCAATACACGTAATAGTAGTGGCTCATAGCACGGTTCGACCTCATCAATCGCTTAATCATATTTGTGAACCCCGTCTCGGGATCGTTATGCACAAACACAATACTGGCTTTGAAGCCACGCTCCTGCACCATTTTCAGACGCGTCTCAAAAGAAGGAACGCTGATGAAAGCCCCGTCGTACACCAAACCGGCCTTTTCCACCATAGCCTTCAGTTCCGGGTTGTTTCTCAAGGCAGTAGACTTACCTGCTGCTGTAGAGCCCATCATAAAAAATATCGTTTTATTACCTTTTGATTCCGCACGGTCTAATAGTCTTATCAGCACCAGACTATCAATCTGCCTGCTTCCCATGATATAGTCGGTTACGTTCAGACCATTGTACCCTATCGTTTTCAGTTCCTCGCGTACAATGTCAGGGTCGAGTATATTACCATTCTTAGCCAGATACGAGTCAGCCAATGAGTCAAGATGTTCCCCAATCCACTTGTAGGCAGCATCGCCTTTCAGGATAACCTTTTCGGAATCAACCTTACCATTATCCACCCTTATCGTGTCGGCAGCCCATACCACTGTCTGACACACCACAAACAGAGCTAACAGTATGATTCTTAAATAGTTATTATTAGTCACAGAATTACGGTATATATAGTTTCTGCCTGCAAATATACAAAAAAGCATGAAACTATTGCACTTTTGGCACAATATTTTTTCTTTTAAAAGATATTTCCACCAAAAATTACCTTACCGCTATCTTTTTTGTTGTGCTACCTTGACGTACTATATAGATACCAGAACGCAGACCCTCCAAGGTATTACCACAGGGCTGTCCTGAGAGTGAGAAGACTTGATATGGTTGTAAATAATCAACAACCATGTCATCAACACCGTTGGGAACGTAAGTGTATTGGAGTTTCTTATCCATCCAGGCTAAGCGTTCCGTTACAAATCGGCGGACGTTCTGAACCTCGGCTGTATAACTGCCCCATGTCTTAGGATTCTGATGTACGCGCGAATTCATGATATTCCAACGTAAGAAGTTTAAACGCTGTGAATGCTCTAACTGCAATTCCAGTGAGTCAACAAATGCAACAAGGTTATCCTCTGTCAGTCCTGCTTGACGGGCCTCATCCCAGATATTAAGCATCTGAGCTCTTGCTTCTGCGTTCTTGACCACTATATTATCAACAAACGTTTTCATCTTTCCTGCACAACTGCCACCACTTCTATAAATATAATCGCTCTTGCCACAAACAGGATAGGTACGGTTATCATTGTCGAAGGCCAAATCGAAATCCCATACTGGCCCCGTATACATCTGGTCATTATCACGGTCTTTATACATATAAACACTCCAATAAGTATCTGTGTTACCCGATAGTTCGCCTACAAGGAAATGACGCAGGAATGTGTTCTTATCAAGATACATCGTCCACTGATTCTCCATCTTATTGAAGTAGCTCTTAATATAATCCTTCTGCTGAGAAGTGATGGAGTCCTCTTCAGGTGACTTGATAGTTACCGGATTGCCTTTATTGGAATTAAACCATGATACTTCCTGATTTGCATAAGCATCTACCTCTATGAAATAACCACCCGTCAATGCCGTTCCACTATTGTCAGATGAGCTCATCTCGGTAATAGCCACACGGTTCTTGTGCACTTGTACCTGATCGCAAAGTTGATAGCAACCTTTATATTCACCATTGAGCAGCACATCCACAGACGTACCATAAGGTGTATAAGGCATCCCCAACTTACGACTCAGTTCAAAGGCCAGCAGGTTACGCATCAAGGTCTTATCACCATAATTATTAATAAGCGTCCATTTCTTCGCCTTACTTGGAGCATCAAGTACATGCTGTTTCTTATCAAACTTGATACGATAAGGTTTCTTCGGAAAACCACGTGAAGCATTGCCTCGCTCACGAGTAGTACCTGGCTCAGATAGCAACTTCGTTCCATCATCAGATATGATAGTCAACTGCGATACAATCTGGTGCTCCTTGTCATACGGAATTTCACCATTCAGAGTATGAATGCTGACTGTAGGGAGATTTGTCAACTGATAAAGGTGCGAGTCATCGCCTTCGCCAGCCTCTCCGTAAAATTCTAGTTCTGCTATGTTACAACGGGCATCGGAAGGACCTACATATCGTACATAACGGAAACCACGCGAGCAGTTGACGCCAGCATACGACATTTGGCCAATCTTTCCTTTCTCATCAATGATATACAACGGAAGGGCATCCATGAAGTCAGGACTATTGGCACCTTCAAAGACACCTAACACAACCCTATCCTCACCATGACTGTCATTACGTGGCGACCACCCTACTTTGGTAATGACATGAGGACACCCCAAATCCAGTCCCGTCCAAGTATAGCTACGCTCCCACGATGCGAAGAAGGTATCCAGGTTGCCATCAAAGGCATTTGCGCCAGTATTAACTGTGGTTGTTGACTTTGAAGTATTCGAATAATCCACGCATTCCTCGGTACCAATTACCGTTCCAGTCAACTTATTATCAGCATTGGCTTCTGCCGCAACGAAAGCCATCGCATACACAAAAACTATTATCCTTTGAAATAACATTTCTATCTGTCTCTTTTTTCAGGCCGCAAAGATACAAAAAAAATTGTTCTTTTATGCTTATGTAAGAAAAAAAACTTTATCTTAGGTAAGCGTATCCCACAAAAAAAAATCAGGTTCCAATTCTCCCTTCAGCAGCACTATAATTTATTGAACCACTGAATTTGTACTGAAGGGAGTTTTTGATTTCAAAAAAAATAACAAAAAGCACTCATTAGTATGCCATTTAGCACTCATTAGTATGCCATTTAGCACTCATTAGTATGGTACTTAGCACTCGTTAGTATGGTACTTAGCACCTCTAAATATAGGGTTTACAAATTTATCTCTTAGAGTTACGGAATTATCTTTAAGAGTTATTGCAAGAAAATAGAATTAACCCGGCATCCTGAAACGTCAGTTTACAGGATGCCGGGTTAATATGTTAGTATCTTTTCGTTTATGTTATCCAAACTGGATTACTTATTCAATTTCCAAGTAACACCGTCCTTGGTGTCTTTTACCTCGAAGCCGGCAGCAGCAAGGGCATCGCGAATCTGGTCGCTGGTAGCCCAGTCCTTATTGGCCTTTGCCTTAGCACGCAGATTGAGAACCATATCAACAACTTTGCCGAAAGCTTCCTCACGACTGTCGTTTGAACCACTCTTCTCTTCTTTAAGACCCAGAATATCGAAGGCAAAGAGACGCATGGTTTCTGAGAGTTCCTTCAGGCAGTCGGCACAGATGGTGGCCTTGTGATCAACGAGCTTATTGATAACGGTGCAAGCCTCAAAGAGATTGCTCAGCACCAAAGGTGTAGCGAGGTCATCATTCATAGCATCATAGCACTTCTGACGGAGGGCTTTCACTACTTTCTCAGTCTCAGCATCGCACTTGTCGCTAACCTGAACGCGATCCAAATCAGCAATCGCATTAATCAGTTTCTCATAACCCTTCTCGGCTGCCTGCAGGGCCTCGTTAGAGAAGTCCACAGTGCCACGATAGTGAGCTGAGAGAACAAAGAAGCGGATCGTCATGGGTGAGTATGCCTTTTCAAGCAGAGGATGGGTACCCGTGAAGAACTGCTCAAGGGTGATGAAGTTATTATATGACTTACCCATCTTCTGTCCGTTAATGGTCAGCATATTGTTATGCATCCAGTACTTTACTGCGGGATGACCCATAGAAGCCTGTGCCTGTGCAATCTCGCACTCATGGTGAGGGAAGATAAGGTCCATACCACCTCCGTGAATATCGAACTCCTCGCCCAGATACTTACGTCCCATTGCCGTACACTCACAGTGCCAGCCAGGGAAACCATCACTCCAAGGTGAAGGCCAACGCATGATATGCTCTGGCTGTGCCTTCTTCCACAGGGCGAAGTCAGCCTGATTACGTTTCTCACCTACACCAGCCAACTCACGACTCTCGTCCTTGATATTCTCCAGTGAGCGACCAGAAAGGATACCGTATTTGAATTTCTTGTTGTAAGCCTCGATATCGAAATAGATAGAGCCATTGCTCTCGTAGGCAAAGCCATTATCCAGAATCTGCTGCACCAACTGCTGCTGCTCGATGATATGACCTGTAGCATGAGGCTCAATAGAAGGACGCAACACGTTCAGCGCATCCATGTACTGATGGTAACGATTGGTATAATACTGCGCAATCTCCATAGGCTCGAGCTGCTCCAAGCGTGCCTTCTTGGCTATCTTGTCCTCACCCTCGTCGGCATCATGCTCTAGGTGGCCTACGTCAGTGATGTTGCGGACATAGCGTACCTTATAGCCCAAGTGCTTCAGATAACGGAACACCAAGTCAAAAGTGATGGCAGGACGAGCATGTCCCAGATGGGGATCACCATAAACCGTAGGACCGCATACATACATGCCCACGCTGGGAGCATGAAGCGGTTCGAAACGTTCCTTCTGACGCGTCAGCGTATTATAGATAACTAATTTTGATTCCATATTGCTTTCTCCTAATCTATTTTTTAGACTGCAAAATTACCACAAAAGTGATAAAAAAAAGACACCTAACAGAATTATTTAATAAAAATGAAGAAAATTTGGTCATTTTTCTTTGATAATAAATTAAAAAACACTAAATTTGCAAGGTATATTATGAAAAAATATAACTAAAGCCAATTATCATATGAAAAAAAAGATCAACTACATCGGAGTGTTACCAGCACTTCTTATCGCAGGGAGTCTTGTCTTAACCGGTTGTGCCGACAATGACTACGACCTTAGTGATATGGATACCACTATTGCCGTGGGAAGCAATAATGGCATCGCATTACCAACAAACTCTACACATATCATCAAACTGAGCGACCTCATCGAACTGGAAGATGACGGAGTTATCAAACTGGATGATAAGACAGGAGTTTATTATTTCTATCAGGAGGGTCAGGACATTGAGCCTGGTAATCCTTCTGTTGACAAAATCCTTGTGGCTAGACAAAGCATCACCGAGCACGATGTAACCCTGGAAGGTATTGACCAGGATGCTCTTCTGCAAAGCATTGCTGACCAATTCCATACTACCGTGGATTTTATCAAAGCGAATCCCAGTATGATTCCTTCTGACCCTGTTCCCCTCCCCACGCCTATACATGTTAAGGGCTATATTCAGGTTTTTGACTTCCAGACACAACAAAACGATGCTGTGATGGATCTGGAAACAGTATTCACCAAAGGCGATTTTGACCTCTCAATATGGTTCAATGATAAGGTTAGAAATGCCATCACTAAGATTGACCAAATCAATATCGCAGTCCCCAGCTACATGAAGGTGACCACTAATAATAAAGCATGGAACGAAGAGAAACATCAGTTTGAGTTCAAGGATGTATATACCAATAGAACGCTGCAGTTCTCAGGAAACATTGAGCAACTGTACGACTTCCAGTCATCGATTCCTTCAGATGAAAGCCGTAGCTACCTGGTAAGCAATAGCGACATCATCAAGATGAAGGGATATGTTGATGTTGACGTTGTGATTAGCTCGGCTAAAATCAAAGTAGAGAATGGAGCCTATGATGATATGACAGTGAAAAGTCAGATGGCAATGTCTGGCAATGTAGAAATCGCTGCTGCTACAGGTAAGTTCAACCCCGATGTAAACTTCAACACCTTCAGTTACATCCAGATTGACGACGTACCCGATTTCCTGAACGACCCCGCAGTGAAACTGGAGATTTCAAAACCAGAATTACGCGTCAGCGTAGAGTCTGACATCGACCTCGACGGCATGATCAATCTTGCTATGACATCAGAGTTTACTGATCGGCCCAACAAAACTATCAATATTAATGATATCAAGTTGCACCGTAACAGCACTACCAATGTGCTTATCTGCAATAGCGATATTGATGAGGAAGGTGTTGATGAATATAAAGAAGACCTGCACGAACTGTTAACCCGTATTCCTCACCGCATCAAGATGGAAGTTACGGGAAGTGTGGACAAGACCAAGACTGGACACATTGAGTTGGGCAAGACCTATAATTTCAAACCGTCAAAATATATCTTCAAGGCTCCTTTGGCGCTGACCGATAATTCACAGATTGTATATAATGATACTATCAACGGATGGAATGAAGATTTGAAAGACATCGACCTCTATTTCGACGCCAAGAATCATCCTTATGTTGAACTGACGGCAAGGATACACAACGGTCTGCCTTATAAACTGACTGCCAGTGGTACTGCTATTGGCGATAACCTTTCTGCACTCAGCGGTATGCAGGTCATCGTAAAGACTGACCAGCCTAATAACCAGATTGCTGCTTCCGACGTTACAGATATTACTATCAGAATAGAACAAACTGAAAAGGGTGCCTTTAAGAAACTTGATGGTATCACACTGCGTGCAGAGGCCATACCACAAGGCAATGCTGACGCTCCTCTGAATGGCGGTGATAATTATGATACAGATAACAATTCTATCGAAGAGTTGATTTCTGCTAAAGCACAGGTATTGAAATTAGACAATATCAGTGCAAAGATAGTTGGAAAGATCATCGTTAGCGAAGACAAATAAGCTGTAAAGCATGTGTAATTTTCATCAATGTATTAACGAAAAGACATCATTCATTATGAAACTAATATCTAAGAAATATATACTTGCCGCAGCACTTCTTGCTTCTGTAGGCACTACGATGGCACAGGACTTTAACTCAGCCTATTTCATCGATGATTATAAATACCGCCACGATCTGAACCCCGCTTTTGGTAACGACCAGAGCTATGTTTCACTGCCGGCACTTGGTAACCTGACAGTAAAGATGCAGGGAAATTACGGTATTGACGGTGTGATATTTAAGAATCCCAATCCTAACGGAAAGAAAACCGTAACCTTCCTTCATCCGGATATCACATGGGATCAGGTAAAAGGAAATCTGAAGGACAACAACAAGCTCTCTGCAAACGTGGATATTACTATCCTTTCAGCAGGCTTCAAAGGCTTCGGAGGTTATAACACCATTGAAATCAATGAAAAGACTTCCTTCGGACTGCAGGTTCCACTTGGCCTTTTTGAATTTGCCAAGAACACGGGAAATAACCGCTATGATTTCAGCGACCTTCGCGTTCGTGCTCTGTCGTATGGTGAGATTGCATTTGGCCATTCACGCCAGATTACACAAGACTTGCGCGTAGGTGCTAAGGTTAAGATACTTCTTGGCCTGGGACGTGCCAATATGGAGATGAACAATGTTACTGCAGACCTGACCAACACCAACCAATGGCTGATTACTGGACAGGCTAAAGCAAACTTCAACGTAAAAGGCATGACCTTGAAGGAAAAGGAAAAGAAATACAACAACAAGCCTGGAAAATATAAGTATGTAAGTGAGCTTGATGTTGATGGAACAGGCCTCAACGGTTTCGGTTTAGGATTAGACCTCGGCGCCACTTATAAAATGGACAACCTGGGTGTAGAAGGATTAACCCTTAGCGCCGCTCTGACAGACCTTGGTTTCATTAGTTGGAGCAACAACATTCAGGCTTCTAACCATGGTGAGACTTTCGTCTTCAACGGTTTCCATGACATCTCTGTCAACGAGGATCGAGACAACAACACCATCGACAAACAGGCAGATGACTATTCTGACCAGCTGGCCGACTTTGCCAACCTTCAGAATGACGGTGACCAGGGTAGTGAGAGCTCTATGCTGGCTGCCACAGCCCGCCTGGGTGCAGAATACATACTACCCGTTTATAAGCCTGTATCATTCGGTTTGTTATTACAGCACCGCTTTGATGGCGACTATTCATGGAGCGAAGGTCGTCTAAGTGCCAATTACAAGCCACTGACATGGATTGACGGCGGTGTTAACGTTGCAGTCAACTCGTTTACCACAAGTGCCGGCTGGGTGCTTAATATTCATCCAAAGGCATTCAACTTCTTCATCGGTATGGATCATATCCTCGGCAAGACTACGAAGGAATTTATTCCGCTCAGCTCTAACATGAGTGTCAACCTAGGTATGAACGTCACATTCTAAGAGAAAAGAATCCTATCGAGAAGAGGAAAATCTGCCGCTGCATTTCAAGAGCAGTAGCAGATTTTTCTCTTTTCTCTTTTTGCTTTTCACTTTTTTTCGTACCTTTGCACTTGATTTACGGATGCCCTGATAGTTAAATGGATATAACAAGGCTCTCCTAAAGCTTAGTTCCGAGTTCGATTCTCGGTCGGGGTACTAGGAAAAAGAGAGGCGCAGAACAGCAGTTCTGCGCCTCTCTTTTTATGATATTTCAGTTCTTATAACGCAACCTTGCGCCAGAAGCGGTAGGTGATATCCTCGAACTCACCATTCTCCGTCTTACGATAGAGGCGCTGGTTCGTTGTAGGACTCTTCAAGGGACCTAAGTGGCGGATATAAGGACCTACCTTGATATAGTCGAAATCGGTCTTTCTCACCTCTGGGGCTATACGCAGGCGTCCACTATACCAAGCCACCTTATATTGAGGATAGGTCTCGTGGATATACTGAGCCAACTGATTAATCCCCTTCGGATCCGCATCACCTCCCATAAAGGCAAAACAGGTGATGTCTGTGCCGAAGCGCTCAACAAAATCATCGAGCGCCTCGGTAGTGAGAGGAATTCCAATATCTTCCCAGAGATAATGGCTATGACAGCCTGGGCACCGACAAGGACAATTGCTAATATTAATAGCTAATGTCACCTCATCGGGAATCTCCTGAAAAACAACTCCTGTATTGACGTATTTAAGCATTCTTCTGTTTGTTTATGGCTGTTTGTGTTTTACCCTATGCGTGTGCATAGAAACGACGCGCAGCCTCTTCCTGACGGGCCTGCGAGAAGTTGCTTACACGCTTCAGATAGCCAATGATACGGGTCATGTAATCCACATCCTTTGAATGACACTCTGGGCACTCGTGCAGATAGCGCTTATCAATATGTCCGCACTTGTTGCACACGGTGTTGGGGATATTAAACGTGAAGTAGTTACATCCTTCCTTGGCAGCCACCTTCAGCAACTTCAAATACTGTTCCTTTGACAGGTGCTCGTCGAGGTTCATGTGCAGGGCAGAGCCACCAGTGAGGTGCTCGATATAAGGAGCGCCATGCAGCTTAAACTTATCGATTACGCTCAGAGAGTCATCCTCTACTACATAGAAGTAGCTGTTGTAGCAATCGCGTGGTACGAAGTAGCCGTCCTCACGATCCCACTTAGCGTGCTTCACACCTACGTTCTCTGCAGGAATCATCTCGCAGTTGAACATCAGTTCCTTCGTACGATACTGCTTGTTGTACTTCTCAATCAAGCCCAGAATGCCCTGAACGAACTTCTTGTACTCATCGTTAGGTGTAATCTTCAGACCCATGAACTCAGCAGCCTCAACCAATCCATTGATACCGATGGTAAGATACTGGCGGTTAATATTGATATAGCCAGCATCGAAGAGGGGCAACATGCCGTGCTGCTGCAGTTCCTTCAGGTTCTCATTGTAAGCTGTCTGCACCTTATGGCAGAGGTCGATGACGCTGCCCAGGAACTCCAGATAGTCAATCTTATTGTTCACTGC
>Ga0310696_10003277_pt1 | contig 20345 bp, 22 predicted proteins | sample AusTroGonzalo_MG_4_FD_203885 | JGI IMG/M metagenome (GOLD analysis project Ga0310696, IMG submission 203885) | Bovine rumen microbial communities from tropical cattle in Woodstock, Queensland, Australia - Gonzalo_02 (v2) (version 2) | ecosystem: Host-associated > Mammals > Digestive system >... | reverse complement strand
AGCATTTTATGCTTAAGAAAATAAAAGAGTTAGCAAAGAAATTTTTTGACGGTGCAGGCGAATTTGGCGCAGGTATGCGTGCTTGGATAACTTTATCCGGCAGAGATATAAAGGCAGAAGAAAGCAACGGCTTTGCTTATGCGGCAGTTAGAGCAATAATAAACGCCGCTTGTAATGGCGAATTGCAATTAAAGAAAAGCGACGGGTCAATTATACCTTATGAAAGGAAAGGTGTAAACCCTTTGCTTGACTTGCTTTATCAGCCAATGCCTAGCATAAACGAAAACATTTTTAAACAAATTATAGTGGCGCAAATGCTATTCTTTGGCAATGTCTTTATATTAAAAGACGCAAGAGATAGCCAAGGCAGACCGACACGCTTGATACCTGTTCCGCGCTATTGCATAACCCCTTTCTTTGACGGTTATGGCTTTCCTTATGCTTACCAAATAAACACTCAAGCAGGCTCTTTTATCGTTCCTAAACAAGATATTATACACATTTACGAAGGCAACGAATTAGATTTATTTTGGGGGCAAAGCACAATGTTGCGCACTAAAATTGATAGCGACATTATGAATAATGCCAAAACATTTAACTTGGCTTTCTTCAGAAACGGTGCAACCCCCGGTGGTGTTATTACCTTCCCCGAAGGTCAAAGAGTTAGCGAACAAGAAATGCAAGAAATACTTTCATTCTTTAACGACCAACACCAAGGTAGCGCAAAGGCACACCGTACTGCTATATTGCAAAAGGGCGGCAAGTATGAAAGTTTTAAAACCACTCACAAAGATATGGAGTATGGCGAGGGCTTAAAATTCCACCAGCAACAAATATTATCTATTGCAGGTGTTCCCCCCGCCCTTGTAGGCTTATTTGAATTTGCGCCGCAGTTTAACACTAAAGAGCAACAAAAGATATTTTATGAAACACGCATTATGCCTATGATGCGTTTATTTGCTGACGCCTTTAGTGAGGAACTTGTACCCGAATTTATCAAAGATGAAAGTGCATATATTTGGTACGACTTCAGCAAAGTAAAAGCACTTGAGCCGGATTGGAACAGCCTCGCTGACGCCGCTTTAAAGTTAAGCCAAAAATGGCCTTTAAACGAGGTTAGAGATGTTTTAGGCTTACCCTTTAAAGATGTAGAAGGTGGCGATGAGCCGCCAAACCCCGTGCTTTCAGCATTTGGCTTAAACGCGCCAAAAGCCGACACAAAAGGCTTTAAAAAGGTTAGGTATATAAGACCTACCCCCGCGCAAATGAAACGCCACAAAGCGCAAAGGTTAGCATTAGTTGACGAGCAAAGCGAAATAATGCGCTCAAGTATTGAGAGCCATTTTGCTATGCAGGCCGATTTGGTTAAAAACTATTTGACCGATTTAGACAAAGATTTCAAATATGATGAGTGCTTTGGCTCTATGGAAGAGCAACGCGATTTATTATTAGTTGTTAAAGTACCTGCTATGGCTCAAATATTTAGCAACGCAATTAAGTTTGAGCAAGACTATTTGCAGAGTTTAGCACCTAGCAAAGATTATAAATTTACTGATAAAAAGGCTATGCAAGACCGCGTGCAGTATTGGGCCGAAGTACACGCTTTTAAATGGGCGGATAGCATAGAGCATACCACATTTGAGCGTATTGATAAGATAATCAAAGTCGGCTCACAAAACGGTATGACTAATCGTCAAGTAAACAATATTATTTTACAGTTCTTTAGCGCAGAAGGTTATGAGCCTAGCGACTTGACCGAAAACGACAACGGTGCAAGAATAAGCATATTAGATAGGGTTAAAACTATTGTACAAACTGAAACACGCTCAACTATTAGCGAGGCGCAATTAGAGGCTTTTAATAGCACGCCTTTTGTAAACGGTAAAGGGTGGATAACAACAATGGGCGTATCAGACCACCACGCAGGGCATTTAGAAATGGACGGACAAGAAGTACCCGCAAATGAAATGTTTACAAACCCTGTTACTAATCAGCGAACATTAGCACCCGGTCAATTTGGCACGGCAGACCAAGACATAAACTGCCTGTGCGATATGTACCCTGTTGTTATTGATGAGGACTAAAAAAGATATGGAAACTAATAAAAAACAAATCAAAGAATATGTAGGCAACAAAGAATTTGAACTTGCCGATTTCAAAGCAGTAGAACGGGCAGACGGTGCGCTTGAGATTAGCGGTTATGCTAATACAAAGCACGTCGCTGATAGATATGGCGATATACCAACCGAATTTAACCGTTCTTATGTTTACGACATAGTTGAGTTTTTAAAAAACCCGATTATGTTATTAGACCACAATGGCGAAGTTAAAAGTGTAGCAGGCTCTTATGTTGAGTGCCGTGAAGATGAAAAGGGTTTATTTGTCAAAGGTTTATTTACTAAATCTGACTTCCCTATTATGAAACACGTTCGCACTTTAATTAAAGAAGGACACTTAAAAACTTTCTCTATCGGTGGCAGGTGGATGTATGAGGACTTGGAAAACCCAAATCATTTAACATTAGCCAAAATATACGAGATTTCAATTGTAGCAGTTCCGGCTGATCCAAACGCTACATTTGCGCCTGTAAATGAAAAAGACGCACCTAAAGCAGAAGTAAAGGAAGAAAAGCCGCAACAAGCCAAAGAGATTAACTTTAAATCTTTGGCAGACAAGATTACTTTGTTTGAAATAAAACAAAAACTAAAAAAAGCCCGCAATATCGGGCAAGGAGTTAGATAATGGACGAAAAAAACATCCAAAATCAGCCCGCTGATAACGGGCTTAATGAAGTATCCGCCAAAATGGATACCTTACTTGAAGGTTTAGAGAACTCTAAAACCGCTCAAGAGAAAGCCGCTAAAGCCGCAGAAGATGCAAAGGCATTAGCACAAAAAGCACTTGACGAGGCAACTGCCGCAAAGAATGCACATCCTGTAAACTTTGCACCTGCAAAAGCCGAAAAAAGTGCTGAAGAAAAGAAAGCCGAAAAAGCGGAAAAAAGCATCTCATTTAAAAACTTTTTAAATGATGTTAAAGCCGCCAAATACGGTAATGTTAAAGCCGCTTTACAAGGTGGCGCAGTAACAGGTTCTTATTTAGTACCGGAAGATTTTTTACCGGAACTTGTTGACTTGTTAGAAAAATATCCTTCTTATGTAACTGAAGCACGCAGAATTCCGTGGGGTGCGGCAGGTAACACTCGTGTTATTCCTAACCTCGCAACACGTCCGAGCGTTGCTATTACAGGCGAAGGCGAAGATAAGGTTATTAGTAACCCTTCTTTTGGGCAAATCACACAAAAATTGTCCAAACTTACAAGCGCAGTTGTTATTACAAGAGAACTCATTGAAGATGCAGGTATTGATTTAGTTGCTTTATTGCCTTCTTTAGTTGCACCTTCTTTCGTTGATGCATTAAATACTTGGTTATTTTCCGGTCAAGGCGTAACCCGCCCCGGTATCTTCACCGCATCAGGTGTACATACCCCGACCGTTGCCAATGTTACTGACTTGCTCAACTTAAAATATGCAGTTCCGCAATTTGTAAGGCCGCAAGGTAAATTCTATGTTTCTAATGACATCTATGCACAACTTGCCTCACTCTCAACGTTAAGCGCGCCGAAATGGCTCACTTACCAAGACGGTGTAATGAGAATTGACGGTAACGAAGTTGTCAACCTTGACAGCGCAGTTATCGGTGCAGACGGTCGTGCTTGCTTTGGTAATCTCAATATCGGTGCTATCTTATCACCTAAAACCCCGAGCGGTTTTGCTGTTAGATACTCTGATACCGCCACTATGGTTGAAGGCACAGGCGATGATGCAGTTGTACATCACTTGTTCCAACAAAACAAAGAAGGCTGGATATTTGAAGCAAGAACTGAACTCACAATCTTGGGTTCTGTTTGGGCAAAAGCCGTTCTCAGCGAAGAAAGCGCAAGTTAATTTTTCGCTCAATACAAGGGGGCAGGTTAATACTTGCCCCCTACAATAAAAGAGGTACAAAATGAAAGCAAGAGAATTAAAAAGATACGAAATATTAAAATCATTTGGTAACTATAAAAAAGGTGAATTTGTTGAGTTTTATGCAGACGATGAATTTACCGAAAAATTACTTAAAAACAAATTGATTAAATAACCCGAAAGTTTCAAATGCTTACCCCTAGGGGAAAGCACGAGGTCGGTGGGGCGTGAAATGCGCCCCAACCCCGACCACAAAAGGAGTAAAAATATGAATTTTGAACTTAAAAAATACAGAGTAGTTAAAAACTTTGGCAATTATAGGCAAGGCGAAATAGTTGCTTTTAACGGTGCAGACGCTGAAAAATACGCAGATAAACTTTGCGATTTAACAGTAATTAAACCCATAGTAAAAGAAACAAAAGAGCAAACTGTTATTGAAACTAAAGCCGCACCCGTAGAAGAAGTTAAAGAAGTAAAGAAAGTAAAAAGAACAAGAAAAGCAAAAAAATAGGAGTTATTAAATGAGTAATATTATTCCGGCGGCAACAATAACCGCGATTACAGGCGCAACAGCAAGCGATGAAATAGCAAGACAGGGCGAGGCAGTAATACAAATGCTTGAGGCTTATATGGGCATTTTACTTGTAAAACGCGATATTGCTGACGAACTTATTACAGTTACTTATGACTTTAGCCGGATAATAAAACCCAAATTTGCACCTATCAATAGTGTTACATCTTTAGAAGTAATTACCCGCGAAGGCACTTATAAAGCCGATACACGTACTTTAAGCGTTGGCAAGTTTACTATTGAAATGTTGCCGCAATTTTGGTTTTGCTTTCCGGTGCAAGTTTTACCCAAAGCAATAGCGGCGGTTAAATTAAGTTATAACGCAGGTTATTATAGCACTTGGGCAGAATTACCCGCAATATTGAAACAAGCGGCTTTAGAGTTGCTTAAATACTTATTTGCAAGTGGCCTAAAGGCAGGTTTCCAAAGCGAACATTTAGGCGATTACTCATACACAAGAGGCAATATTGTAAGAGGTTTACCCATTGAAATTGCCTCTATGCTTGACGGAGTTGTTTTATGAGTTTTGAAGGGTTATTAAATGATGTTTGCAATATCTATACCCGCACCGAAAGTATTGATGCAGATACAGGAGAGCAGATATTTACAAACACTTTAGTAGCCGAAAATGTGCGTTGTGCTTTGCAACATAGCGGCGGTGGTTTAACAAGGACTGAAAGATTAGTAAAAAGCGATAATACCGACCGCTTATATTTATTACCACTCGCTTTTGAAATTAAGAAACAAGAACATATCGTTACAGTTAGAGGCAACAGTTATCGCGTAAGAGAAATAATAGACATGGGCGGTCGCAAAAGGTATTTAAGATTAGATTTAGAAAGGGTTAATTTAGATGATTAAACTTACTGTTAAAGGCTTTAACGCTATATTAAAGGCGGTTGACGAAGAAGAACGCAATATTTTAAACAGTATGGCCAAAGCACACAGTAAGGTAGCAAGCGAGGCAGTAAAAGTTTTAAAAGTCGGTTTAAGCCAAAGAGCGGGCCGAGATTACAAAGATAAAAACTATGCAAACAGTCCGCAAGGCTCTTTACCATTTATGCACACAGGCCGTTTGCGTAACAGTATCGGTTTTAAATTGTTAAGGCATGGCAAGACGATTTTTAGCGAGGTTGGTAGCGGCGCAAGCACAAGCCCTATTGACTATGCAAAATATTTAGAAGGCGAAAACGGAAAAGGTATAAGGCCGTTTTTATGGGCGATAGAAGGTATTTATAACCCAAAGAACATTTTAAAAATGTTTGACGCATATTACAAGGTGCAATTAGGCAAATGATAGAAAATATCGTATTAAACGCATTAAAGGCAGACACAACACTTAAAACTTTGCTAAACGGGAAAATATACCCCGATGTAGCGCAAGTTAAAACGTTGCCTTGCGTGGTTATGGAAAGCGAAAGCCCAACAAACCCAACAAATGACCCTTTTTATTATGTACAAAATTTAACCTTTGAAATTTACGCAAGCACCGAAAAAACATCGCAACAAATACGCGATAGATTTTATGAAATACTAAATCAATTTGACAAGTATTTTAAATCGGGTGCTAACGGTGTAATTATCAGGGAAGCGCACGCCGTATATGCGAGCGTGTCAAATCATTTTCCGCTTGATAACGAACAAGCGAAAGAGAAAGTCGTAAGTTTTGACTTTCATTTTACTAAATGCGCTAATTAGGCGCAAGGAGCAAAACAATGGCAGACTGTAAAAACATTGTAGTATCAGCAGTTGAGAAGATACTTATTGCGCCACTTGGTGCAAGCAAATCTGAAGCAACTGACTTGGGCTTTACAGGCGATACTGTAACCTTCACATCAGCCGTTACTTATAACGAAGTACGCGTTGACCAAAGATTAGGCATCGTCCGCAGAGTACCGACCGAGGCATCTTATACTTTAGCAATTCCGTTAAACGAAATTACTATTGATAACTTGGCCTATGGTTTAGGCGTTGAGTTTGACGCAAGCGGTTATGCAAGCATCGCACAAGAACGCTACTTCCAATTATGGATAGAAACCAAAGGGCCGGTTGTTGAAGCCGGTGGTGCTAAATATAATCGTAGCATTTATATTCCTAAATTATCAGTTGGTGGAACTGCTGAAATCGGTTTCTCAAGGACTGATAAACAAACCGATAATTTGGAATGCACTATCGTGAATTGCGAAGATACCGGCATTTTCCAAGTTGTTGATAGCGAAGAAAGTGGGAGTTAATATGTCTTTCCTTTTTACCAAAAGTAAAAAAGAATTAGATATTAAAGACGCGCTTTTAAGAAAGGAAGCCAAAATCACTATCGGGGGCAAGCCGGTAGTGATTAAGGCTTTCAAATTAGCGCAAGCATTATTGCTAATTGAGGCATTAAAGCCGAACTTGGACTTATTAAAAAATGACTTACCGGCTTTTAACCGCTTTCTTTTAGCCAAAATGCCCGAAATTTTAGCCTTTTGCGTGCCGGATAGGAAGATAAGCGCAGACAACATAACTTTGGCAGAATTTGCCGATTTGGTACTTGCAATATACTGTGTAAACGATTTAGAGCGTATAATTACAAATTTTACGATGGCGGTGCAGTCAATACAAAAAGTAATGCCGGCTTCGGCTACATCGCCAAAACAATAAACGAGCATTTTGGTGTTAATGTAAAAGATTTAAGTTTAACCCAAATAAATGCGTACCTTATAGAGTTAGTTAAAGGCATAAAAGAGCAACGCGAGGCGCAAAAAAAGGCTTTGCCAAGCAGAACGGTAAACCCAAACGATTTAAAAAGCCTTAAAAATGTAGGCTTTAGTTTTAAAAGAGTAATTAAAAATGGCAGAAAATAAAAAAGCAACTATACAAATTGAAACCAAGTTTGACGGAAAGCAATTACAAACCGCCAAAAAACAGGTTGAAGAAGTAGCCAAAGCGACGGAAAAAGCACAGGACGCAATAGAGCAAAACTCCGTTGCCACATCTTCATTTAGTTTAAAAGCGGTTGCGGCTTGGACTGCCGTAGCAGTAGCAGTAAAAAAGGCTTATGATTTCGCCAAGCAAAGTGTACAGGCATACTTAGAAAATGCACGCGCAGTTAATATGCTTGAAGCGTCTTTTAAAGCCGTTGGGTATACTTCTGCCCAAGCGATGAAACAGGCCAAAGCCTTTGCAAGCGAAATGCAGAGCCTTACCGGCATAGCAGACGAGGCCTTTTTAAACGCACAAAGGTTGCTCGCAAACTATGGTGTGGTTGGTGCTAAAGCGCAGGAAAGTATAAGGGCGGCTTATGCCTTATCGGTTGGCGTTGGTATGGACTTTGAAAGTTCTTTATTACAAATTGCCAAAGCGGCCGCCGGCTCTACTTCCTCATTATCACGTTATGGCATAGTTTTAGGCGACGGTGTCAAGTCAGGCGAAAAATTTGACGCAGTTTTAGCGCAAATCAATAGCAGATTTGGTGCGGCGGCTCAAGCGGCTATGGATGACACCATAACCAAAACAAAAGCCCTTGCAGAAGAATGGGGCGATTTCAAAGAGTTATTAGGCAAAGAACTTGAGCCTACATTTAGAAGAATTATAAATTATTCACGCGAATTTGTACAAGGTTTAAGCACTCTTTTTAACCAAGACAAAGACCAAAAGAAATATGCCGAAAATCTTTCTAAAATTGCCGTATTACAAGAAAGAATAAATAAGGGATATTATAAAGGCTACACATATAAAAGGTTAGAAGAACTTAATGCCTTAAAGCAAGAAAACTTTGAACTTGAAAGAAAATTTGAAAAGCAAATAAGGGAAACAAGCGAACAAGCCAAACAAGCGGAAATACAAGAAAAGAAAGTTGAAAAGCAAAGGCAGTCCGTTGCACTCGCGCAAGAAGAAACAAAAGCGGCGGAAGATAATTTAAAAGCGCAACAAAAGATTTTAGACAATATGGGCTTATCATCTTCAAAAGATTTGCGCGGTTGGGGCAAAGCAAGCGAAACAAGCGAGCCCGCACCTACTGATTTAGAAGTTGCCGCCGGTGGCGGAAATGCTTTAGCAAATGCTGCTGATAGTGTGGCAAGGTACGCAAATGAGCAAGCTGCATTAGAAGAATTATATAACGAAAAAAAAGCATATATTGAGCAAGAAATAACCGACGAGCAATTAAAAAACGAGGCCTTAACTAATTTACAGACACAATACCAACAGCAACAACTTATTTTAGATAAAAACCAAGCCAAAGCAAGACAACAAGTTTATGCGTCTATGTGGGGTGCGCTTACTAATTTAGCAAATAGTAGCAATAGAAAAGTTGCGGCTATCGGAAAAGTTGCAAGTGTAGCCCAAGCCACAATGTCAATGTTTACAGGTGCGGCTAAAGCCCTTGAGTTGCCCTTTCCGGCAAACTTGGCGGCAGTTGCCACAGTATTAGCGCAAGGTGCTATGCTTGTAGAACAAATACAGTCCGTTAAACTTGCTAAAGGTGGTTTAGTTAAAGCCGTTACGGGCGGTGTTAATACGGTTATCGGCGAGGGCGGAAGTGATGAGGCAGTTTTGCCTTTAGACAATACAACTGCCATGCGCAGAATTGGCGACGCAATAGGTAACGCAGGCGGTGTTGGCGGCGGGAATGTGGTAGTCAATATAAATGTACAAGCCACCGGCGGTGTACAGGCGATTTTAGAGCAATTAACGGAAGCAAGCCGTAACGGTGTTGTAGAGGCGTTAGAATTTGCAAACTTAAATTATAAAGTCGGTGCAGAACAACAAGGATTAAGTGTATGAAACCTTATATATTTTTAACTGAAAACTATTTAAGAAATGTTGTAGACGGAAATAATGAAATTATAGACGGTGTAAATATAAACACAAGCACCTTGCCATATACTTTAACTGTTTACTTTACTGACCGCTATGGCAACGCAATAAACCGCGTTATTGATACATTTATTTTAAATAATACAAACATAAAAAATATGACGGTTGCCGCTTTAGTAAATGGAAACTATACAAATATTTTTAGTATATCCGGCAACACACAAAGCACCGTTATAATCAAAAACGAAAGCGCAACAACTACAAACAGTTTGCAAATAACGATACCCACAACAAATAACCCTGCCACAGTTTACGCGCAATTAGGCATTTATGCCTTTATTTGCAACTTGTGCGCCTTAACTGATAGCGATTATAAAAAAGACGCGAATTATGGCGGTTATCGCGTAATTGACGGCTCTTTTATACATTATGCCGATTATAATAAATGGGTTGGCAAAATTAAAATGGAAAACTTGCCACAAGAACAGTTTAACCTTTTAACAAATCAAACTGACGAATATGGTGAAATGACGGTTATACCTTACCAAGATTTAGAGGCAAACGGTGTTTATGAGTGCGCTGTAAACCGCGAATATTCTTGGGGTTTAGACCGCAAAACATCTTTATTTAACTTAACATTGGAGTTAAACGAGTTATGATAAACCTAAACGCGCAATTACAAAGGATAATGGAAGGCCAAAATTTAGAGGGCTTAAAACCTTTTGCGCATCTTTATCGTAATAAATGGGTAGAAGAAGAAAGCGGAAGTGGCGAGGAAAGCGGAAGCGGTTACACAGCCGGACATTTTGAACTTGAAAGCACGCCGCTTGATATATCGTCAATGATAGTTAAACCAAACACGCTATCAATGACTTTAGACGTTACCGAAATAGCGCAGTATAACGCAAATAACGTTACTTTAACTTTAACAGACCCGTTTAATCGTTTTATAGAAGGCACGCCTTTGAGTTATTTTCCAAACGGTTATCAGTTATACGGTAGCCGCGTAATACTTTATTACGGCACAAGCACCGCTGATATGGTGTCCTTATTTGTTGGTGTAATTAAAGATTTACCGACGCACAAGCCGGAAAGTTACCAAGTTGATTTAAAACTAATTTCCCCGCTTGAATTATTAAATGATATTGAGGCCAAAGATTTTTCAAATAAATATACCAGCGAAATATTAACCGCAGATGGTTATGACAGTGACAATAACCCTATTTACAAGACTGCTAACACAGGCGTCGGGGGTTTTAATGCTGTATATGCCGACGATGTAAAAATATTTGAAGGTGTTGATTACGAGGTTAGCCAAACAAACACTTTAGGCTTTCCTGCTTTAGTAACGATTATAAATGCAGAATATTATAACTCTACAATTACGGCAGATTATTATTGTTGGAAAGCAGGCTTGACGGTTGAGCAAATTGTAGCTGGACTTGTTGCTTTAGGCGGATATACCACAAATACCGATATTAGAAGTGTAACTTGGAATTATCTTGTTAGAGGTCAAAGGCCATTAACTCAAGCGGCTTTTACATTGTGTTATAAAAATGACGGCAACGGGAATTATGTTTATAGCGGAAATAGTGCTTTTTCGGGCGGAGCGATTACAACAAGCGGTACTCATTTAAGATATAGCAAATTTCCATCTAATTATGAAATACAACTATTTTTAGGTAGTGGGGCGACAAATTATGCCGCCACTTATTTTATTGGCGACTTTAATAGCGATAATGATATATATAATGGATATGCTATTAGTATGTCTTATAGGGCCATGTTTTCGCCACAGTTTAATTTTACAATATTTAAAGTAACACAAGGACAACAAAGCAATATAGGCTCTACAAGCCAACATAACCCTATTAAAATTAAAAAAGAAGGTAGTTCTATATCTTTTATCATAGGTTCTTACACTTTAACTGATACCGTTAATTTTAACGGTACAGGTACTTATAATGAAGGTGTTTCAAGCACTTATTTAAACTATGTATTTTTAGCCTCAACTTCTTTAAAAGATTTAGATAGCGGAATAACTTTAAATAATGCCGGTATAGGTTTTGCACCTTTGAGTAAAAATACAGCAGATGATGTTTGGGTTTCTTTACTTGCTGATTTTTCGACGAGTGGCACAACTTATACAGCGGGTTACAGAGTAAGCGATGATTTAATAACTTGGTCTGAGTTATATCCTATTGAATTAGGCGCGAATATCGGCGAAACTTCGGAATACATACAATATTATTTATACTTGAACAACCCTTCTGATACTGTGAATATTTTAAATTGTGCCAGCGAAGTGATTTCAAACGAATTGCAATTAAGATTAGTCAACTTATCAGGCAAGACAGTATTGGAAGCCCTGCAAGACTTCGCTTTAATCAGCGGTTATGAGTTTGGTGTTGATAGGCAAGGCACGTTTTTCTTTAGGCCGCGCTCACAAAGTACAACACCTATTTATCAGTTAGGCCATAGTGAAATTGTAAAAGTTGATACTGTAAAGAAAAACTTAAACGATTTCTTTACAAAATTAACCTTATCTTTCGCACAAATACCTTTAGAATTTTACGCAGACGAAGGCGAAAGACCGACACCTGTTGACCGCTATGGCGTTATAAATAAAGAAATAGACAAGCCGGAAATAGTAAATTACGATAACCCCGAACTTGCGCAAGCCATAGGCCCGCAATTATTAGCACTTTATAGCAGTTTGGCTGATGTTATACAAGTTACTGCTAAACTTAATTTATCGTTAGAATTAGGCGACATTGTAAACCTTAAACGAAGTTATGAATTAACGGTCAACCCACAAGATAGCGATTACGGCAAATTTATCATACAAAATACATATTACCGCGCTTGCAAGATTACCGGCATAAATTACAACTTTAGCAAAAAGCAAATGACATATACTTTGCGCAATGTTAGCAATGCAAATAATCAGCCGCGAAATGAGGAGAGTGCTTCATAATGGATATAATATACCCCTATATTAAAGGCGACGACGAGATTATTTACAGTTTGCGGAGTTTAGTAAATATACCGCATAATACTGTTTATATTGTCGGCGAAAAACCCGAAGGAATTGACCTAAAAAAGGTCTGTTATATTCCTTTTGCACAAACAAAAACTAAATATAAAAACACTACGGAAATATTAAAAATGATGTGCAACAATTCTTTAGTGAGTGATGATTTTATTTTAATGAACGACGATTTTTTTATATTAAAAGAAATCAAAAACCCCGCCGAAGAATTAAATTTATACCGTGGAAATGCTTTTAAAGTTTATGAACATTATGTGCAAAAATATGGGGAAAATGGTTATTCAAAAGGTATGCTTGAAACCGCGAAACTTTTGCAAAAAATGGGAATTGCTTATCCTCTTGGCTATGAATTGCACACTCCTTTTGTTTTTAATAAAAGCAAGTTTTTAAAGATGTTTGAGTTGGAAGGCGTGGGCGATATTTTGGCTTTGCATAAAAGAACTTTATACGGTAATTTGTACCTTAAAGGCGGTATTTCAATGAAGGACGTTAAATTATTTGCCTTTAGCGGGACGAATATTGACGCCGAACAAAAATTTGTTTCTTGCTCTGATACGGCGTGGGCAAATTTAAGAATTTATTTGCAAAAAATGTTTAACACAAAATCTATATATGAGGTATAAAAAATGAGCGAAATTGACGCGAATATTTTAGTAGAAGGACAAAAGACCGTTGCGACCGTACCGCAAGAAGGGGAAATTGTTAAAGACGGCGGCGCGACGGACGCCACTTGCGTTGTGCAAGGCGGCGACGGCAAATTGCACAAGGCCGTCAAAATTGTAAACCTTGATGATGAGCCCTCATCTAAAAGCGAAACCGACGCACAAGTTTTAAATGGCAACAACGAATTGGTGGTAGTTGCAGAAGATAAGGACGGGGAAGTAATTTACAAAAATGACAGCGAAGTGGATTTTCATTGCCTTGTTAAAGGTGATAATGATGAAAAACAGTTGGCTGTTAAAACCGTAGAAATTGACGGGGAAATAATTAAAACAGGTGGAGCGACTGACGCTACTTGTCTTGTGCAAGGAAGCAATGGCAAGCAATTAGCGGTAAAAGTTTTTAATGCTGGTGGCTCTCAAGGTTGGAAAGGAAAGCCAGAAAGTTGGCCAGATATACGGGAAAATCTTATTCCAAATTCTATACGCTTATTAGCAGATGAGCGTTATCCGTTAGGCTTTACAGCAACTGCAACAGGGGGATATACAGTCAAAATTGACGGAGAAGTGAAAGGCACTTACGCAAGCGGCGCACAATGCTCAATACCTCAAACTGATTGGCCTAAAGGACCTATTGACAGTTTAACTGCATACGGCGCAACGGAACAAAGGAACTTGCCTGTTGGGTACACGGAGTATGACGGTCTTATCGGTGACGGTACGGCATATATTGACCTTAATTGTACTCTTACACAGGATGACGAAATTGAGATTGAATTAAGTATATCAAGTGCAACTACAAGCAGGAATTTATTTGGCTATCGTAACAGTGCAAGTTCTAATAATATATCAGTATTATTTGGTAGCGCTGGAACTCTTGTAGCAGACTTTAATAGTTCAGATTATGTTACATATAGATTAAATGAAACAGTAAACGCAAATACAAGATATAAGCTTGTTATCAATAAAACAGGCAGATATTTATATCGAGCGGATAACGGCTCGTTAGTTGGTAGTAACACAAATGCTTGTGCTGATACAATAAGTTGTTTGTCAACATATTTATTTAACACAGCGGGTTCGCCTGGTGCTACTGCTAAATTTGATGGTACAATCCATAGATGTTTAATTAAAGGCAAGAGAGATGTAGTGCCGTGCGGTAACGGTACGGCATACGGTATGTATGATAAATTGAATAGTGTATTTTACCCTAATACAAATACAGGGGGTAGTTTTACTGTCGGTAATGCCGTAACGCCTACACCTGATGTACCGATGGACATTGTTTGCAATAACGGAGTGGTGAAGGTATCACCGAACTTGCTAAATGAAAACACTATAACTTATGGTGGTTTCATTTCCACAGACGGAAGTTGGATTAACAACAATGACTATGGTGCATCTGATTATATCCAAATAAAGAATGGTGTAACTTATGTAAAATCAAACATAACCAGTCAAAGTGTTGCATTTTATAACGCAAGTAAAACTTTTGTAGGAAGATTAAATGTTACTTCCTTTACTGCAACTTATGATGGATATGTCCGTATAAATTTAAGTGCAACAGATACAGATATGCAATTTGAACAAGGAAGTACGGCAACGTCTTATATGGCATACGGTCAAATCTATACAGACGGCACTGTTGAAACGATTGGAATTAAAGATTCTAATAATTTGTTGCCAGTAGATGCACAGCCTGATGTGTTATACCCTGTTACAGTTACAGCCGCAGGGTTTTGGACAGCATCGGCAAATGTCGACAATGGACAAAACCTAGCAGCGTGTGAAATAAGATACTATAATGCAGACAAACAACAGATAAATTATTATACAATGAACGAGCATAGTGATGGCAGAATGTATAGAACATTTAGTGTACCAACCTCAACAAAATATGTATCAATAAGCCTCAAACAAGTCTATGCTACTACACCTGTTACGGAATTAAAGGTTGAAATAGGCGATACAATGACACCATATTACAACGGTGGTACTGCAACTGCTGAAATGCTGTTAAAGGTAGGCGATTACCAAGATACACAAGAAGTGATTACGGGTAGTGTTACAAGACGTATCGGGATTAAGGTGTTGGACGGAAGCGAGAATTGGGATTATGCGTCTGCAAGATTTAATTTAGAATTATCTGATAAAATCAATGCCAAGGCGAATGTGTTATGTAATTGTTTTGCATATTCTTCTGAAACATCTGCAAATATGCCTGATTTATCAATTGTATCTTATACATCAAGAAATATCGGAGTGCGTTATGATAGATTTACATCTGTTGCACAATTTAAGCAATGGCTTGCCGACCAATACGCCGCAGGTACACCTGTAATCGTTGTATATCCTCTTGCAACACCTACAACTGAAAGCGTAACACCACAAGCATTAACAGGTACACAAGCAGAGGTTACGGCAGGCAGTATATCTGACCTACAAATCACTTATACTAATGCCGATAGTGGTTACCCTATTGATTACCCTGTGGGTGCAGAAACTGCCCATATAATTGATATTTACCCTACTACTGAAGGCAATAATATAACTGTTTTTAAATGTCAAAAAGTAGGAACTTCTAGCGGTTATGAAGAACAAGGTGTTTTATGGACGCATTTTAATTTAACAAATACAATTAACCTCAATACAGGTTTAGCAGACGATTATTCACACCATAATAATTTAATGAAAGCGTGTACTGCTAAAAATAATGTAATTAAAATAAGCGGCCTAAATTCTTGCTTCCATAATATGCGAACTTTAGAATATGTACCTACTTTTGACGGCGATAACAATATAGTAGATTTGTATGCTTCTTTCTATCTTTGTTTATCGTTAGAAAAAATAAATTTCAAAAATACAAGATTTAGAATAGGTGCAAATACCTTTAATAATGCTCAAGCACTTAAAAAACTACCTAAATTAGATTATTCCGATGCAAGAGAAATGCAAACTTTCCTTGAAACAAACACATCTTTAGAAGATACTGTCTTGGATGTTAGAGCGGCAACAGGTTTAAAAGTCATACAATGTACAGGTTGGTCCGAAGGTTTTATGAGCGGTTTTAAAGGTTTACGTGTATCAAGTTCTGCACCTTTCAGTGAATCTGCACCTCAAATTAGTGTATCTTATACAGGTATGGATAGAAGTGCATTAGTACAACTGTTTAATGATTTACCGACTGTAACGGGTGGGCAGATTATTAATATAACAGGTACGACAGGTTCCGCTGATTTAACAGATGACGATAAAGCCATAGCAACTGATAAGGGCTGGACAATCGCATTATAGGAGTTATTATGAAATATTTACTTATTGAAAACGAAGAAGGGCAATATATTAAGATAAACGGTACTGAAAGATATAACATCCTAGAGTGCCACGAAGCCATAGGCCCTAGGGCTAATGACTTCCAAGAGTATGCCAACATTGAACAAGCGATGAAAGCATACGGTGTGGAAGAATATCACGAACCTGTTATAGAAGAACCTCAAGAAGAAGAATCTGAACAACCTCAAGAGCAAGAAGAAGGCGAACAAGAAACTCAAGAAGAACAAGAAGAAGAAATTGAGGAAGAACAAGAGCAACCTAGTGAAGAAGAAAACACCGAAGAAACTGAACAGGAAGAACCTGTAGAGGTGGAAGAATGACACTAGAACTTTTTGGTGAAATAATTTTATTTATCTTTTCTTGCGGTGTTGTTTACGGGAAAATGAAATCTTTTGCCTCCGAAATGAAAGACTTTCGTAAAGAGTATAAAGAAGATATGAAAGCATTAACAAATAAAGTAGAAAAGCATAACAACTTTGACCGCCGTATTGTTGCACTTGAAACTGCTGTTGAAATATATCACTCCCAAGAAAGAGCGAAGGAGTTGCAAAAATGAAAGACGAAAAATTAACACCACACTTTACCTTCTCCGAATTAGTAGTTACTGATTATAAAGATTTGCAAGAAAAAAACAAAGATAAAGCACTTGAATATAGACCGCAAATACAAAAACTAGCAGATTTCGCAGAAAGGGTGCGTGAAATACTAGACGTACCTATGATAATTACAAGTGGTTTTCGGTGTGAAGAATTGAATAAAAGAGTTGGCGGAAGTGCTTTAAGTCAACACGTAAGAGCGGAGGCCATTGACTTTATACCGAAAACAATGTCTGCTTATGAAGCATTTGCAAAAATTATGTTAAGCAATATTGAGTACGGTCAACTTATACTATATACACGTGGCGTATCACATTTCTTGCATATAAGTATGGGTTCAAAAAGGCAAAAGATGTTTTCTATGAAAATGGGGGAATACGGAAATGTCTTATAAAGGACACGATTTAAGAACAGAGAGTATCTGCCTTAATTGCGCCAAGTTTGGCGACTGCAAATATGCTAGAGAAGGAAAGGCTATTTGTAATCACTTTGAAAAAAGTGACGACGACTTCTAAAGGAGTTACTTATGGCTTGCGGAAAAGGTAGAAAAAGAAAATAAACTATTTCCAAAATGGAAATAACCAATTATGCTAAACTCATTATTCCCAAACGGCTCTTTAAAGAGTGCAATTTAAGGACATCTTAAATAAGAATAATGACTTTTAGCAGATGTACGGAAAACTCGAACAACTGAACTTGTCGGAAATCCTTACAAGTTGAACTGTTCGGAAAAACCGAATAGTTGGCTACAAAATGTAGGAAACTGAAACGGATACAAAATGTAACCGTTTGAAACCGTGACAATTTACCACGGTTTGAACTGCCGAGGAATCCTCGGTAACTGAAAAAAGGAGAAACTTATGGAAGCATTAATTGCTTATGTTATAGCATTAGCAGATAAATACCCTGCCGTGCATTATATTGTTATCGGCATTGGCCTTGCATACGTGTTATTATCGGCATTAAGATTATTCTTAACCATTGTCTGTGACCTTACGAAAACAAAAAAGGACGATAAAATCATTAAAAATATTTTTGCCTTTTTAGACAAATACGCTTACGGCTTTGGTAAATTTGCCGAATATTATGAAACTCATCCTATCAAAAAGGAACAGAAAAAATAATGTCTTGGCTTAATATTATTGCCCCCATAGTCGTGGTTTTATTAGTTTTTGCCGCGTACTTTGGGGGCAAAGCGGCCGGACGTAAAGAGGCGGAATTAAAACAAATTAAGAAAGAACAGGAACAAAGCAATGAAGCAGATGACATTATTGATAATAACAATAATATGTCTCCTGACGATATTGACAATTGGCTGCGCGCACGCGCCAAGAAATAACGCGCCTGTCTGTCGGGTAAGTTTTGATTTAACGGACGAAGCCCTGCTGTCGCTCAATTTGCAAAACAAAAGAGCGATTAAAAGTTTTTATGAGGTTTGTAATAAATGAGTAAAGAAGAAATAAACGCTAAAATTAAAAGTTTAAAAGAGGAAAAAGAAAAAGTACACGGAACAGAATGCTCTGTGTACAGTCGTATTGTTGGATATTTAAGGCCTGTACAAAATTGGAATAAAGGCAAAAAAGAAGAATTTAATTTAAGAAAAATGTATGACAGAAGTGCAGGTATTAAAAAATGATAAAAAGAAATTCTAAAGGACAATTTGTCTATACAACAGGCAGAGGCAGATATTTACGCAAAATAAAAAATGGAAAAAATTGTCAATTACATCGTTTAATTTGGGAAGAACATTATGGAAAAATACCCAAAGGATATATTGTACATCACATAAATGGCAATAAACACGATAATAGAATTGAAAATTTAACTTGTATTTCTCACAAAGAACATAATATGATACACGCCAAAGATAGACCTATATGGAATAAAGGCCTTTCGGCTGAAAGTTCTAAAAAATGGAAAACAACACTTGAAAAAGCAATAAGAACAAGAGCCGAAAATTATTTTGATAAATGTAAACTTGCTAAAGAATTAAGAGGAAAAATGCCTGCCCGACTGGTAGCGCAAAAATTAAATATGTGTGAAAGACAAATATATATAATGTTGCATAGATATAAAGAACTTAAAAAGGCATTAAATTATTAAAAACAACACGATTAACCACCGCCGGACGTTTTCGGCAAGCGCACCTGTACGGGTAAGGGTGCGCTTTTTTTATGCTGCCAAAATGCTGCCAAAATGCTGCCGTGGTTACCTGTTATTATACCTCATTAAATTGTATTAAAATATATTAAATCACCGACGATAAAACCAATAAAAAAGGGCAGTTCTATTCTTAAAACCGCCCCCCGTCTAAAAGTACCCCCATACGGTATAATTGCCCGACGGAGTGTTGCCAAAAATGCTGACGTTTAGCATATTTTGGGAAGTTTAGTTATCGCAGATTTCAAGTCCGTTGGGGCAAGGTGAGCATATATTTCGGTCATCTGAATGCTCTGATGTCCTAACAGTTTTGAAACCTTATACAAGTCCACACCGTTCTGCACGAGGTGGCTTGCGAATGTGTGCCTTAATATATGTAAAGAGCCAACACCTTTTCCGGCACGCCGAAAAGGACTTGTTTTTAATGCTTTTCTAAATGCCGCAGTTAAAAAGTAGTTGTTATCACGGCGGCATTCGCCTAATGCTTCAATTACATATTCGCTCTTGGCTTGCTTTTGTTGTTTTTCAAGTTCTTTTCTTAAATCTACCGCAAGCGGTACATAGCGGTAATTCTCGGTCTTGTTTGGCGCGACATATATTTGATTATTCTTATAATCTATATCTTGCCATTTTAATGCCGCCATTTCCCCCCGCCTTAAACCTGCGCGGCAACCTAGCAATATAATCAATTTATAATCGGGTAAATACATTAATAACTGCTTTATTTCTTCGGGGGTGTAGAAATCTACCCTGCCGCGCTTTTCTTTAAAATTAGACACTTTGCGCCAATTTTGCGGCGGTATCATATCCCAAAATTCTGCCTGCCGCATAGCAGTTTTTAATGCTCTGATTTTCCTGTTAAGTCCGGGGGCATTTACGCTCTTTATTTTTGCCTTTTCCTTGACTGCAATTTCATCTATTAAAGACGGTGTTATTTCGTCAAGATACTTAATTGCTTTATGTTTTTTAAGCATATCAAAAGCGTGTTCAAAATGAGTTATAGTGCCTGTTTTACGCGTTGCCTTTAGGTAATCCATAAACCTAACTAAAAACGCTTCAAAAGGCATTCTGCCCGATTTTAAAGCGTCTTTATCGTCTGCTATCTTGGCGGCCTTGATAATTGCTACTTCATTATTTTTAGTATGCAAAGAAACTCGGCGGCGTTTTCCGCCGACGGTATAATCTGCATATTTCATACCTGTGCGCTTATCA
>Ga0310696_10003276_pt1 | contig 20347 bp, 14 predicted proteins | sample AusTroGonzalo_MG_4_FD_203885 | JGI IMG/M metagenome (GOLD analysis project Ga0310696, IMG submission 203885) | Bovine rumen microbial communities from tropical cattle in Woodstock, Queensland, Australia - Gonzalo_02 (v2) (version 2) | ecosystem: Host-associated > Mammals > Digestive system >... | reverse complement strand
CCTCAAAATCAAAGCGTACATGTTTCTCCCGCGCCATCTTCATAGATTCCAGAACCAATAACGCTCCTGCACCGGAGTCGCCATAGGTGGGATCATAGGTGGGGATGAGATAGTACATATAATTCATATCCCAAATCAAGAAAGCGGCTGCGTAAGGTTTGCCATCCGCATTGCAGATACTCAGGATCTGGCATTGCCCGAGACGTCGCGCTTTGCGCTCCAATACTAAGAGAAACTCGCGCGAGTAATTGAGTTTGCGTTTGCGTGCCGCCATGCAGTGTGTATGGAAACGATAGAACTCCTCCACGTCCATCGTGCGCTCCGCATGAAGCGAGAGAGCTTTCTGCAACTGACGTTTCTTGTTCTTACTGAACGAGTTGATGACGGCATCCAGGTCACTTAAATCCTCTACGCGGTACGTCACCCGCTCACGCGTCTTGAAACCCAGGCCGCGCATGGCGTCCACGCACAGACTGCCGGGTAAGTACTGCTGGTAGTAATACGCTAAGCCCATTTTATCCATCTGCTCCTTGATAATACGGCATACTTCGGCTGTTTTCCATCTGTCTCCCGTGATATCGGCAGTCACCCATATGCCGCCAATTTGCGTATGCTGCGGCATAAGGATGTATTTGAGCCATGCGCGCTTACGGAGCAGATAAGGCATGGCACCGAGTATATGTCCCGATTCGTCTTCCGCTAACAAGACATCCCATTCTTTCCCTGCGCACACGGCGTCTAACCACCATGGCATCATAAAAATGGGCACATACTCTTGCTCCTTCACCCATGCACTATATCGCTCTTTGTTGGTCATCTGAATATTCCGTTAAAGAAGCCGTTCTCGTTCTCCGGTGCTTGCGCCTCGTCATTAGGCAGCTCGGCGGCATCATTGATAGCCTCCTTTTCTTCGTTTACTTTTGATTCATCCCCTCTTCTATATTGCTCCGGGCGGTAGAGAATCTGAATGTTCTCTGCAATCACTTCGGTTTTACGGCGTATCTGGCCGTCTTTCTCCCATGCGCGCGTTTTGAGTTTGCCCTCTACGTACACTTTCATACTCTTGCGTAAGTTCTGCTGCGCCCATTCTGCCAAATTACGCCATAGAACCACACTGTGCCATTCGGTAACATCCGGCACCTGAGTGCCATTCTGCATTACGTACCCGCGTTCTGTTGTTGCCAAATTAAAATTCGCAATCGCTACGCCTCTGTCCAGGTAACGTACTTCCGGATCTGCGCCTACGTTACCAATCAAAATTACTTTGTTTACACTTGACATAATCTAATATGGTTAAATAATAGTTACTAAACGGCTACAAAGTTACAATAATTTTCTCATTTATGCAAAAAAAACAGATAAAAATGCATAAAAATTTGCACAATTCAAAAAAAAGCAGTACCTTTGCACCCGCTTTCTCGTAGAAATGACTAAACGAGAAGCGTAAACGACTGGCCGGTTGGATGAGCGACTTAGTCAGCGGTCTGCAAAACCGTTTAGAGCGGTTTGACTCCGCTACCGGCCTCCCAAAAAGTCACTCTTCGAAAGGGTGACTTTTTTGAATTAAGAATTATGAATTAGGAATTTGAATTGAGAATTGGATTCTTTGATTCAAGATATTACCTCTCAGGAGTACAAGTACGGCTTCACGACAGATGTGGAGACGGATATTGTACCTGCAGGACTGAATGAAGATGTCATTCGGTTGATTTCGGCGAAGAAAGAAGAGCCGGAATGGCTCCTTGAATTCCGTCTGAAGGCATTCCGTAAATGGCAAACGATGCCGGTACCTACATGGGCGCACCTTGATATTCCCGAGATTGATTTTCAAGCTATTTCCTACTTCGCCGCACCTAAAACTAAATCACCAATCACCAATGACCAATCAGCAATGGTCGAAGAGATCGACCCGGAGATCATGAAGACCTTCGATAAACTCGGTATTCCGTTGGAGGAACGGGCTGCGCTGGCAGGTAACATGGCGGTAGATGCGGTGATGGACAGCGTGAGTGTGAAAACCACTTTCCGCGAGACGCTCGCCGAGAAAGGTATCATCTTCTGCTCGATTAGCGAAGCGGTGAAAGAGTATCCGGAATTGGTGAAGAAGTATTTGGGAAGTGTGGTACCGCCTACGGATAATTTTTATGCGGCGCTTAATTCTGCGGTCTTCACGGACGGTTCGTTTGTTTATGTGCCGAAAGGGGTGCGTTGCCCGATGGAGCTGAGTACCTATTTCCGCATCAATGCCAGTAAAACGGGTCAGTTTGAGAGGACGTTACTGATAGCGGACGAAGGTGCGTATTTGTCTTATCTGGAGGGTTGCACGGCGCCCATGAGGGATGAGAACCAGTTGCACGCCGCTATTGTCGAGATTGTGGTGCATAAGGATGCAGAAGTAAAGTATTCGACTGTGCAGAACTGGTACCCTGGCGATAAAGACGGCAAGGGCGGTATCTATAATTTTGTTACAAAGCGCGGTATTACGTACGAGAATGCGCGGCTGAGTTGGACGCAGGTCGAGACGGGAAGTGCGATAACATGGAAGTACCCGAGTTGTATCCTGCGCGGTGATAACTCGAGTGCGGAGTTCTACTCGGTAGCGGTCACGAATAACTACCAGCAAGCGGATACGGGAACGAAGATGATTCATATAGGCCGTAACACGCGCTCGCGGATTATCAGTAAAGGTATCTCCGCCGGACATAGTCAGAATGCGTATCGCGGACTGGTGAAGATGGGCGCAAAAGCAGAGAATGCACGCAACTACAGCCAGTGCGACAGTTTATTGCTTGGCGACCAATGCGGCGCACACACATTCCCTGATATGATCATTAGCAATCCTACAGCGACCGTAGAGCATGAAGCGACGACGAGCAAGATTAACGAAGACCAGCTCTTCTATTGTCGTCAGCGCGGTATCGGTATCGAAGATGCAGTAGGACTGATTGTGAACGGTTACGCCAAAGAAGTAATGGACAAACTGCCGATGGAGTTTGCCGTGGAGGCGCAGAAACTTCTCCAAGTCTCTCTGGAGGGCTCTGTCGGTTAACCTGGATTCCTGGGTTTCCTAGTTTCCTAGTTTCCTAGTTGAATACTCTCCGCCTTAATCGGCGAATTCAAGAATAGTGATGCGGATTGCGCAAAGCGGTCCGCATTTTCTGTGGTGAGATACGTGCAGGTGCCGTTGAGCGAGAGTTGGGAGGAGTATTCGGGATGACGAATGAGATAGTCAGCGAGACTGCCGGCAACGAGCTCGCCCTGGGCGATGATATTTACCGTTTGGTCATTTCCGCATTTCCGCATTTTCACATGTAACCATTGTTCAATTTTCGGAAGAAGCAACGGATAGTGCGTACAGCCGAGAACAAGCGTATCAATCTGCGGGTCTTTGGCTAAAATCTCGTTCAAGTACTTTCCTACAAAATAGTCCGCTCCGTCGCTGTTGTGTTCGCCCGCTTCAATCAGCGGTACCCACATGGGGCAAGCTTGTTGTGCAACAACAAGCGATTTGTGATTTATTTTTTCCAATTCTAACACATAACTTTCCGAACTGACGGTGGCGGGGGTAGCGAGGATGCCGACATGACCGGTTTTGGTGATAGAAGGCACGGCTTCCACCGTAGGGCGAATGACACCGAGAACATTCACCATTTTTACATTTTCGCATTTTCTTATCTCGCATTCGTTCGAACGATTATTTCTCATTTTCTCATTTATGAGAGGGAGATCGTGCTGTTGGATGGTGCGGAGGGCTTTGGCGGAAGCAGTGTTGCAGGCGAGGATAACGAGCGCGCAGTCGTGCTCCAGCAGGTATTGTACGGCCTGCAGCGTATAGCGGTAGATGACATCGAAAGAGTGCGTGCCGTAGGGTGCACGCGCATTGTCGCCCAAGTACAAATAATCGTACTTAGGTAACGCACGGCGGATTGACTCAAGAATAGTCAACCCGCCATAACCGCTATCAAAAATACCTATTTTAATAACTTGTCCGCTGTGTTGCAGCGTAGCTTATCTTCAGTGCATAGGCGCGACGGAGCTCCTGCTTGATATCAGCGATGATACCCATCTTGGTCTCCTTGTCGGCCTTGATAGAGACGGTCATCAGTCCTTGCTCGCTCTCTTTCATGGACGAACGCTCGTTGACGATGTATTCGCCAATCTCCTTCGTCTCTGCGAAAGCGTCATCCAACTGGATACGCGTCTCAGCACCGTACTGTTTGCGGAACTCTGCCGTAGGGGTACCTACGTAGATGTAGCGCACTAATGATTTCTTCTCCAGCTTGGTAAGCTCTGTCGCCTGAGGGTTCTTGAACTGTACCTTGTAGCTGACCTCTTTCATGGACGTAACTGACATGAAGAAGAACAGCAGCATGAAGATGATATCGGGGAGAGACGACGTATTGAGCGCCGGCATCTCACGTTTGTCATTTCTACGAATCTTTGCCATATCAATTACCGTAATTTTTAGGTTCAGCCTCCGAAATCTTCTGAGGATAAATCTTTTGGATTTGTTTCTGTTGATCCTCGTCGAGTTCGTTGTAAGCCTTGTGGAAATACTTTTGCGCGCATTCTTCACGCAATTCATTATACGCCGCTACGAGTTCGTTCTGAACGTCCAGGTATGCCTGATACTGCGTATCCACGTCGTTTTGAACGGAGATGACGTGATCCTTCGTGTATTTGAGTACACCGAACGGAGCGCCGAAATCTTCCTCTACGAGTTTCGGATAGTAGTCCGCATTCTCTTCGTTCTTAATGAACTTCTTGGCGTTTTCTCTCAGTTGCTTCACATCCATCAACTGGCCTTGCACCATCAACTGGTTGGCGGAGTTAATCTTCACTACCAGCAGGTTACGCTTGTTGATATCCTTATCTTCCACTTTCTGATCGGGAGGAATAGGAGCAGGCAGACGGCGAGCCAGTCCCTGGTTCACGTCCATAGAGGTGGTTACCAGGAAGAAAATCAGCAACAGGAACGAGATGTCGGCCATGGAGCTGGCGTTGATCTGTGGGACTTTCTTTGCCATGATAGATGTGATTTACTACGACAGTTTCTTGGTGTAAAAATATCCCCAAATCATCGTACCGAGGGTAGCGATAACGAGGAAATAGCAAGCATAAATAACGGCGTCGGCCAACTGAGCCCATGCACCTTCGTTATCAGTTCCTTCGTAACCGATGATATCGATTTTCTCCGGGCTTCCGAGGAACCAGCAGAGGCAACCCAACAGGATGAAACCGCATACGACACCCAGCGTCATGTACGCTTTGCGGCGGTTGGTCTTCCAGTTGTTCGCAAATTCAATTACCACTACTGCCAAAGTAACAAAGATTGCTATGCAAAGCAGGACGTACACCCAAAAGAGGAAAGCATTGGTGAAAAGAGGAATATTCAGGAAATCACCCGCTACCTCCAAAGTACCTTCTGACATCGGCAGGTAGAAGAGCACCGTAAAGATGATGCCCAGCGCCAGCAACGCCCAGAGGGTAATCTTAGGAATCATTTTATAGTTTTTCATAAAGTAATTTACAATTTAGTGATTTAACAATTTACAATTAACATTGCTCAAAGCAATCCGTTAAATGCCTTTATAAATTACTTCTTTTGATTTTTGTCGTACTCTACAACGATGTCAAGCAGGCTAATCGAGCTGTCCTCCATCTCATTAACCAGACCCTCAACGAGGCTCAGGATATAGTTGTAGAACAACTGCAGAACAACAGCAATAATCAAACCGAGGAGGGTGGTCAACAGAGCGACCTTGATACCGCCGGCAACAACGGTTGCAGAGATATCACCTACCTGTTGAATCTTATCGAATGCCTCGATCATACCGATGATGGTTCCCAAGAATCCGAGAGACGGAGCAATAGCGATGAACAGGGTAATCCAGGAGAGGTTCTTCTCGAGCAGACCGAGCTGAACGCCACCATAGGAAGCGACGGTCTTCTCAACTACGTCGATACCCTCGTCATAACGGCTGAGACCCTGATAGAAGATAGATGCTACCGGTCCGCGCGTCTCGCGGCATACTTCCAGCGCCTGCTCAATGCCGCCTTCTTTCAAAGCAGCCTCTACGTCGGCGAGCAACTCTTTCGTGTTCGTTTTGCTCAGGGACAGATAGATAATACGCTCAATACAGAGAGCCAAGCCGAATACCAAAGTAACGAGGGTCAGTGCCATAAAGCCCGCACCACCTTCGATGAATTTCGTCTTCAATGTTTTGTGAAGAGCTACCAAGCCACCGGCCTCCTCAGCAGGAGCCTCAGCTACTTCTTCCACTGCAGGAGCAGCGTCGTCTACTTGTTCTACAGCAGCCTCCTCAGGAGCAGCTGCTTCATCTTGTGCCATCATTACTGCACTGCCGAAAGTCAGCATAGCCAGCACGGTAAGGGTTGCAAATACTTTTTTCATGAGAATAAAAAATTTGTTTAAGTTATTAGTGTTTATTGTGTTTTCATCTGACGGGGATTCGGACTCCGCGGGGTTCTCTCCGCCGGGGATTTCTTCGTAGAGACGGGGATTCGGACGTCGCGGGTTCTCTCCGACGGGGATTTCTTCGTAATCCCCACAAGCTGCCGCTGGCACCTTGTTCAAATCTTTTGCTTCAAGCCGTGTCCGTAAGCGAGCTTCCTTCCCCGGCTCGTAGCAAAATCTTTGCGGAGAGACGGGGATTCGAACCCCGGAAACACTTTTGGCGTTTACACGCTTTCCAGGCGTGCCTCTTCAACCACTCGAGCATCTCTCCTTGGGGGGTATTAATCAAAATCGGCTACAAAATTACTACAAATTATTGGATTGTGCAAATATTTTGCAAAAAAAATGCAGATTTTGTTCAAACCTGCACTTTTCTGTACGCGCGTACCTTATGTAACACGCCTATTTGATCATAGCTCCTTGTGCGTCATAAGCATGTCCGCCGCGAAGGATGTAGAGTTGACCGTCAATGAAGATTTTCCGATTTACATAGTTATCCGTTTTCTCATTTATTTGGTCAATGCCTTCTTGTTGTTCGCTTGCACGCTGTGCTTCGAGGTCTTTCTTCAGTTTGGCGAGCAGTGCATCAACGGCGGCTTTGTTCTCGTCGAGTGTCTTGCTCTCATCGAAAGCGATGGCCTCCATAGCAGCTTTGGCATCAGCAATCAGTTTCTTGCAAGCATCGCTGTCTCCTTCGCGTGCGAGGGCATCCGCGGCGACGAGCAGACCTTGTTTATATGCTTCGAAGGCTTGTATGTCGGCTGCGAGTTTATCTGCGGCTTCCTTATCGGCTTGACGCCGTGCTTCAAGGTCGGCTTTCGCTTTTTCGAAGAGTGCTTCAAGGGCATCGAAGTTCTCATCCGGAGACTTCTCGTCGTCCCATTGGAGTGCCTCGATGGCGGCTGTAGCATCGTTCACAATCTTCTTGCAAGCATTGCTGTCGCCCGGTTTCAATGCCGCTTGCAGCTGTTCAATGTTTTCTTTCTTTGCAATCTCAAAGTCTGCTTTGATGGTAGCCATTGTAGATGTATTACGTGCGTCGTGGTAGGCCTCCTCGGCGGCTTCGATAGCGGCATTCAACTCATCCAGCGTTGTAGCGGTATTCAACGTGTTGTTCGCTGCATCGATAGCGGTCTGGAGTACGGCCGCATTGGCATCCTCGCCGTCTTCAACCAGCGTCGTATGCAGGGTCTCCATGTCGCTGATGAGGTCTTTGAGGTTTTCTTGTGCCTCCTTGAAATCCGCTTTGGCTTCGTCGATACTCTTGGTGGTGATGGTTACCGGACCGACCACTTCACTATCGCCGTTCTTCCCGCACAGGCCGGATACGCACACGGTATATTCGGTTTCGGGCGACAGACCCTTGAGGGTGCAGGTCGGGGTGGTATAGACGGTAGTACCGAAACTGTATTTTTTGTCCTCGGCTTTCTTCCATTGAACGTACCATTTGGTTTGGTTCGCCGAACCGGTGGTCCAAGTGAGTGTAGCCTCGTTCTCAACGACTTCCGTTACTTTCAAATCGGTCGGCGTGAAGCAGCGGGGCGTGAAGACTCCGGTAGTGAAGAAGATATCTTCGGTGGACGAACTGTAGTCTGATGGTCCGCACTGGGCGAACATATATGCTTTGTATTCCGTATTCTCCATCAGATTCTCAGCATAGAGTTCTGTGGCATTCTCAACGGTCTTGTTGTTAGACCACGTCGCTTCGGATTTACGTTTCCATAAGACGTGCCATTTTGTTTGATCTTCGGTTCCGGGTTTCCAAGAGAACGTGACGGTGTTGCCATAGACCTCAGCTTTGAAGTCAGTAGGCGTGAGACATTTCTCCGCGAGAGTGGTGAAGGGCACGACGTCTGTAGATTCGCTGTATTTTCCGGCGCCGCAGAACGTCTGTATGCGGACTTCGTACTCGGACTCGGGAGTCAGGTATTCAAGTTTGTAGGTCGGGTTGTCAAATACTTGAATCAGTTTCCATTTATCGTTGGCTTTCTTCTTGAAGGCAATCTCCCAAACGTTATCGCCTACGGCGCCGGCGGTCCAAGTGAGCGTAGCCTCCGACTCAGTGATGTTCGTTACCGTAAGATTAGTCGGCACGGCGCAAGCGGGTTCGGGTTTACTGGTAGTGAAGGTCAGCGGCTCGTAGTCCGGGCTATAACTGCCCGCACCACAATGCGTGCGGATGAGAACCTGATACTCGGTGCCTTGAGAGAGACCGGTCATGGTGTAAGATGTGGAAGATAGCATTTTCTGGGTCCACTCCGCGTCGGAGGCTTTCTTATAGAGGAACATCCACTCGGTATGATAAGATTTGCCGGCATCCCATGAGACGGTAGCACTGTTTTCGGTAACACTGCTCAGTTTGATGTTCTTCGGCATCGCACAGTCGGTCTCTGCCGGGGTGATGATGGTAATCGGCTCCGTAAATTCGCTTTCATTCTCATCATCGCACAGCGCACGTACTTTGACTAAGTACTGCTGACTCGGAACCAAGTTCGGGATGGTGTATGTGGGCGAAGTGGTGGTTGAATTGCCGGTGTAAGACTCGGATTCAGCTCTCTTCCACATAATGAGCCATTTTTTCTGGAACTGGTTACCGGGCGTCCAACTAACGGTAGCGGATGTCTCGAGTATGGTACCCGCTTTCAGGTTGGTGGGTGTCGGGCAGGTAGAAGGATAAATGAAGGGGTTCTTGGTCACGCCGTCTTGATAATCGACACCGCCAATCACTACCTTACCACAACTGCTTCCATACCCCAAGCCGATGGAATGATGCGTATCGTCTGTCACCATAGCCACTACCTTAGTGACGTCGTCCGTAATGGTAATCTTCCCGCACCTGCCCGAGGGAGCGCATCCGATAGCAGCGCCGCCCTCTTCGCTTGTGGCCGTAATGTCACCTCCGGAGATGGTGATATTGCCGCAGCTGCCTCTCCAACCGGTTCCGATAGCAGCGCCTTTACCGGCTTTAGCAACAATCGTACCACCTTTGATCTCTATATTTCCGCATCCTTCTGTTGTACCTCCTATACCGGCGCCGTTGTTAGAACCGGTAGCTGTGATAATACCGCTCTCGATAATAATATTACCGCAGTCACTACTTTCACTGGCACCTATACCTGCCGCATCGGCAGATATTCCTGTTTCGGTACGTACGCCGGCATCTAATGAACCGTCCTTGATTGCTTTGATGGTCAGCGTCTTGTCTTTCAAGATACGGATACCCGGGCCGTAGGGTCCGAAGCTGTTCACTACATTATTGCCTTGCAGAATGATGGTTACATCGCCAAGACAGGTCAGTCCGGAATGGGAATGTTCACCAACCAGTTTCTTATCACCGTTGATATTGGCATTGTTCAGTTTGACGGTTACGCCGTCGGCAATAGAGATCTGAACAGGCTCTTTGAGTGTGCCGGTAATGGTGATGTCCTCATATACGGTGACGTCCTTTTTCAGGGTGTTCAGGTTTCCGTCCCAAGCGGCGACATATGAGAACGGATTGGCCTCAATGCCGTTAACATACTCTTTGGACCCTACGGTAATCGGTCCGCATCCTCCGTTAGCACCGACACCGACGCTATAAGGGGCATCATTACCATGGGTAGCGGTTACCGTGGCTTTTTCGGAGATGGTGATAGTGCCGCAAATACTGCGGTAACTACCGCCGCCTATACCGGCCGCTTTTTCTCCGCCAGTTGCAACTACGTTACCGCCCAAAATCTCAATGTTTCCGCAGTCGGAGTTATAACTACCGCCGATGCCGGCGCTTCCGCCGCCACCGTATGCGAAAACATTACCGCTCACAATCTTGACATTACCTGCATGCTTGGAATCATCCGTGCTTCCTTCTCCCCAACAGGCACCGATACCGGCAGCGCCATTGCCATCTCTTTCGGCAGCATAAACTATTAAAGAGTCTTTTGATCCTCCTCGCAGAATGAGCGTTGAACCTTGTGGCACAAAAATGCCCGGGTATCTCCAGCTGAACCCTCTAATGGTATTTTTTCCGGAGAAGATAATCTCCGCGTCCCCTTCGCAGGTGATTCCGGGAAGAGAGTATGTTTGCAAGTTATCCTCTCCATTGATATCTACATTATTGAAATACACCGTAGCTCCGGCAGGAATAGTGATTCTTTCAGAATAAGGCAGTTTGCCTGTATAGAGCATGTTCGGTATGAGTGTAGCCGAAATTTCCAATTTTGAGAAATCGCCGTCCCATGCCGGTTCGACATAGGAGGTAGCTTTCATACCTCCGTTGTTATAGAGTGTGCCTTGGACAACAACTGTTCCGCATCCGGTATCATTACTTCCGGCTCCGATACCATGAAGGGTTTTCGAGTGACATAGGATTTGCAGATTCTTAACATCATTGATATTGATTTGTCCGCATTCACCATAACTTCCGCCGACACCGATGGCGGGAGCGTGCCTTCCCTGTCCGATGGCAGTAATCTCTCCTCCGGTAATATTAATGTCACCGATGATACAATCCTCAGCACCCCCGATACCTGCAGAATATTCTCCTCCCTCCGCGCGGATATGAGCATTTTTAATAGTGATATTTCCGAATCGAGCATGCCCGCTCTCTTTACAATGTGTTCCGACTCCTAATCTCCAGCAGTACTTATAGTCATTGGCCATGCCTATACCGGGTGCATGTTCGGAACCGTATGCATCAATCGTACAGTCTTCAATAATTACATTGCCGCCTCCCCTCCAGTCCGCGCAGCCAATACCGACAGACCATTCAACATAATGATTGCCATAACCTCTGCCGTCGGCGTACAGATATCCGTCTCCTTTGATGGTCACTGTCGCTTTTTTAGGAATCTTGATACCTTCACCACCCTGGGTGTTTACTATAATAAAGTTTTTATCTCTCAGAAAGATAGTGGCATCTCCTTGGCAGATAATAGCTCCTTCATCGCCTCCCCATCCTCCTTTGATAACCTTAAAACTCTGCAGCGTTACTGTAGCACCTTTGGTTACATAAACGGATTTATCTGTATTGAAGTATAGCCCGTTGGTGGTCAAGGTATCTCCGTTTTCGGCGGTATAAGGCATGTTGGAGTTACCAATCTTCACAACTCTCGCCTGTGCGCATAATGCTATCAGCATCATCAGCGCAAGAAATAGATGTTTTTTCATAATATAATTTGTTTTTTTTAGCGACATAGCGGGAAACCAATCCCGCTATGCCTGAATGTTAATCGATCAATATGAGCCGATTACTTAACCATGATACCTTGTGCATTGTAGGTCTTGCCGTCACGGATGATGAAGAGCTGGCCATTCTTAATGATCTTATTGGTCATCGGTGATTGGTCATTGGTGATTTCTTCAATGCCGGTGGCGGGACCTTGGTTGCTGAAGCAAATCTTCTCTACACATACAACGCCGTTGGTGGTCGTTGTATTCGCTACGTCCCAATATACTCGATATCCGTATCCGGCCAGCCAAGGCTTACCTGCTTCCGGAACCAATTGTGCAACGGTAGCTTCACCTTTCTTGATGTCCTCGTTTTTGCCCTTTACGGTATAAAGCAACTTGGAATCCTCGAATGTATCATCGGAATAAACTTTGACACCCCATTCGGTAACGCTCATTCCGTTCTTGGAAAGAGAGCCATTTGCGAATGAAACCTCAATATGTTTAACCTCAAAGCTGAACGCGGCCTTGTTAGCGACGTAAACATTGCTATAGTCAGCCATATAATCCTTCCTGCCGCCCATCTTTGCATACTCCCAGCCGCCGTTGTTGTTGGCGCCGCCGCGTATGTCCCATATTCCGTTATAGATCCATACATCATTGTAATAGGAATGTTTGGTAGCTTTTGCGGTGAAGTCGCAAGTCTCCTGCTTTGTATCGTGCGCGCGTTGGGTCTCCAGTTCAGTTTTAGCCTGGGTGAGATAGACACTTGCATTTATTGCGTTGTCGTGGATGTTTTGTTCAACGGTCATAGCGTCGCTCCATACGATTTGGGCATTCACGTTGGCTATATAATTATCGATGATATCGATACATTCTTGACTATCGTCCACTGTAAGCAGAGCCGACAACTGATCTATTAATGCGGCACGTGCGGCCTCCACTAACTCCGATTTGTGTGCATCTAATTGGCCTTTAGCCGTTACGTATGCGTCTCTTACTTTTCCGAGCATCGTCTCTTTTTCACTTGCAGCCAAAACGAGAATCTCTCCTTGAATGGTATTTGCTAAGCTCTTGGCACCCAACGCATCAGCGGAGTTTTTCATCAAAACGAGGTCTGCTTTCAGCGACTTCACATGATCTTTCGCTTTGGTAAGGAAGGCAGCTTCGTTGTCGTTTAATGCTTTGGTGGCAGTAGCAATAGCCGCATCTACTTTAGCTTGCGTGAGAGCAGAGCTCTCATCGTTCGCCACTGTTAATGCTGCAGGGATAGCGGTAACACTGATTGGCTCCATTTCCTCGTCCGTCAAGATACCGATACCATCGTTAAGCAAGTTGTACATCTCAGCAACGATACCTTTCAGCTCCATTCTCTTATCATAAACCTCCAGACTACGTACATCGAATTCTTTCCAATGTTCGAATGTGTTGTAGTCATCATAGCTCGACTCCTCAACGTACAGCGGTTTCTGACCACCAGCGTTTACATTTTGGAATGTGCCGAAGTAAATAGCAGGCGCTGTCGATATACGGCAAATAACAAAGTTAAGACCAGTACAATAGCCGAAAGATTGCTTACCAATCTTTTCAACAGATGAAGGGATATCAACGCCTTTCAGTTCGTTATTCTCATAGAAAGCATCATCGCTGATTTCCTTTACGTCATATTCTTTATTCTCATACTTAACGGTCAGCGGAATGACAACGGTGTCTTTGTATTTCTTCGAGTCATCCAGAGCAATCACGGTAGCCGTCTCGTTGTCGAGATTCAAGGAGTAGTTAATGCCGTCGATCTCTTGCTTAGCCGTATATACGAGGCCTCTAATCTGCAATGCAAAATCCTTCCATCCGTCCGCTGCTTTATACGTGTCAATCTTGTCATTAGGCACGCGTATAATAGCGGTCTTGGGGAGGTTAGCGAATGCGCCTGCTGCCAATGTCGGCGGAACCGTTGCTTCGCATTTTATTTCCTTCATGGAAGTACAGTTGGCGAATGCATTGTCCCATATTTTTTGGATAGAAGCAGGGATGAAAACCGTTTCGATGTTATCATGTTGGAATTTGTTGGCTCCAATGGATATGACAGGATAGCTATAGGTGAACTCAGCCTTGTCCTTTATCACGATATCTGTCAATTTATCATCCACTCTTCCGTCGCATACTACTGTTTCCGTTACTCGGCTTAAGTAATACCACAATCCGTCAATATTTTTTCCGGCTGTACCATCGTAGTACCATGTATCATCAGTGAAGCGTTCTTGATCAATACCGACTCCTTCCGCGGCGATAGATCCGCAAGTGCCGGATGTACTTTTACCGACGCTGTAAGGAGCACCGGCGCCTTTGGTGGATTGGATATAAATCTTTACACCTTTTTGGGTGATGACACTAATGATTTGGCAATAACTACCGGAACCGGCACCACATCCGAGACCGGGAGCGTTGGCTCCGCCTTTTGCAGTAACATTGCCACCCTTGATAAGAATTCTGCCGCACTTACCAAATTTTCCGGCTCCGATACCAGCAGCATCGGCTCCACCGATAGCGGTCACTTCACCACCTTCGATTGTGATGTCTCCAAAAGTTGAGAAACTGCCGGATGTTTGATGTGTACCTGCGCCAATACCCGGTGCTCCGGCAGCGCCCTGTGCGGTGATTTTACCACTCTTGATAATCAATTCACCTCCACTACCGTTGGAAGTACCGCCGATACCGGCACTGTAGGCTGAAGCATTAAGGCTTTTCGCATACAGTTCACCACCCTCTTCGTGCTCTTGGATGGTAAGCTTGCACCCCTCTTTAATAAAGATAGCCGGAGCAGCCAAATGTCTTGTGTTAACAACACATTCATCCTTGATAATGAGCGTAACGTCTCCGGACATACAACTCAGTCCACTAAAACTCGACATGGTTGCTGAACCGGATTCCGGATAAATATTCACATTATCCAGCAGGACAGTACATTTTTCCGTAGGATTCACGTAATTAATACGTAATTGGCAGGAAACATCCAGTGTACCGATAACTGTGTCACCGTCACTGATTTCGATAATTGAACTTTCAGCGAACTCAGACAAGTCAATGGTTTTACCTGCTTGTGCGTTGAGGGCGAGTAGCATCAGCCCTAACGCGAGAAAGAGTTTAATCTTCTTCATGTTGTTTGAAATTTGGTTAATAAATATGGTTGATTATACAATAGTCATTTGTTTACCGCCGACAAAGATACTGCTTTTTTATGAAATAAGCAAGAAAATTATGAATTTTCGTCTTTTTTTTAATCTTTTTTCGCAAATATGCCTGATTATTGCCATTTAAAAAGCCGTTTTGCATTAGCGCTCGTCATCGCAATGAGCTCTTCGGTCGTACAGTCAAGGACCTGCGCCAAGCGTTCCGCCACATGTATCATGAACCGGCTCTCGTTCCGTTCGCCGCGGTGGGGAACAGGCGCCATATAAGGAGCGTCCGTCTCCAAAAGGAGACGATTGGTAACCCCTCCCGACCTCCCCTCAAGGGAGGAGAATTGGTGATTGGTGATTTGTAATTGTGCTAACACCTCTCCCAACTTGCAGTTCTTGAAGGTCAGGACGCCTCCGATGCCGAGGTAGAAACCCATGTAGAGGATTTGTTGTGCCGTTTCGCGACTGCCGTTGAAGCAATGGAAAACACCTTTTAGAGGTGAGAAGTGAGACCGCTCCGCTGTGAGAAGTGAGACTTCTTTGACAATGCGCAAGATGTCTTCGGTGGCTTCGCGGTTATGGAGGATGACGGGCAGGTCGAGTTCGCGGGCGAGTAGTAACTGCCGCCGCAATACTTCCTGCTGCGCCTCTTTGTAGGTCTTGTCCCAGTAATAATCGAGCCCTATTTCGCCTATGGCAACCAGTTCCGAGCGGTGCTCGCGGATAGCTTTTTCAATGATTGCCAATGCCGTTTCCCAGTCCTCTTTGACATCCTCCGGATGCAGTCCGAGCGCGGGCAAACAGTAGCCGGGATGTCGGTGGCAGACCTCCAAAACGGTCTCTATAGAGGCCGTATTCACCCCCGGCACAATCATTGCTTCCACGCCTGCTTCTTTCTGGCGCGCAATGAGCTCTTCGCGGTCCGCGGCAAAAGCCTCTTCATCAATATGGCAATGGGTGTCGATCATAGGGGTTATGGGTTATGGGTTACGGGTTATGGGTTATGGGTAACGGGTTAATATAGAACTGTCGCCGTAGGAGAGGAAGCGGAAATCGTGGGAAAGAGCGTAGTCGTAGATAGTGCGCCAGTCACCGCCGACGAATGCGCTAACTAACAGTAAGAGAGTCGATTGCGGTTGGTGAAAATTGGTAATGAGTTGATCCACCACCTTGAATTCGTACCCGGGTTTGATCATGATCTGCGTCTCGGCATGAAGGGTGTCCTGGCCGGTCGCGTTTAAATAGTCCACTATTGCTTGTAAAGAGTCGAAAGTCGAAAGTCGAAAGTCGAAAGACTCTTCGTAGGGCTCAAACTGCCCGACGTGGATTTCGGTATTTCGGTATTCCGGTATCCCGGTATTATGAAGTTTCGCCCCGATAAAATAGAGCGATTCGAGCGTGCGCATACTGGTGGTGCCGACCGCTACGATCTTGCCCAGTTTGGCCAGGACATGTTCGATGGTGCTTTTCGGAACGGCGATGATCTCCGTGTGCATCACATGCTCATTGGCGTCGGCGGTCTTGACCGGCAGGAATGTTCCCGCTCCTACATGCAGCGTTACTTCATCCGTCTCGATGCCCCGTTGCCGCAGGTCATTCAGCACTTTTTTCGTAAAATGCAGGCCTGCAGTCGGTGCAGCTACCGAGCCTTTGATGCGCGAATAAACGGTCTGGTAGGTTGTCTTGTCGCTCTCTTCGGTTTTGCGGTTCAGATAGGGCGGGATAGGCAGTTCGCCGATGGCATCCAGAATCTCTGCGAACGACACCTTCTCATCGTCCCAACTGAAATGAACATCGTAGGTGTTACCGCGTTGCTCGCCTTTATTCACACAAAGTGTGACCCCTAAACTCTCCACGTTCAACTCTAAGCTTTCCTCATGCCATTTTTTCGCATTTCCGATCATACATTTCCATGTACAACCGGTGGTAGAGCTCAATGACAATTGATAATCGCGCGGCTCGCGCGGCTCCAGACAGAAGACCTCAATCCGTGCGCCTTGAACCGGCATGGCATTCTCGCCTGCGGAGGCTCTCCGCTTATGGAACTCCAGACGCGCCTGTATCACGCGCGTGTTATTATATATAAGGAGAGAGTCCGGCGCAATGTAGTCGCCGACATTATAGAACTTGTCTTCCGATACCTGCCCGTTCCGATACACCAACAGTTTGCTATGGTCTCTTTCCGCCAAGGGATATTTGGCGATTCGTTCGTCCGGCAGCGGGTAGTTGTAATCAGCTATGTAAATCGGTTCGTTCATTTCGTTTTCCTTGAAATAACTCGTATTTATTAAACTGGCAGTCGAGTTCGCCGTTGAGGAGTCGGATTTTTTTGGAAGGTTTGAGTCCGATACATTTCATGGCCGCGTCATTGGAAGAGATGATCCACGCCGTTGCCCCCGCAAACTGATGCTTGAGGGCGGTGCCGATCTTGCCGTACAGGTCCTCCATGTCTTTGTTGGAGGCTAATCGTTCGCCGTAGGGAGGATTTAACATCACCAAGGGTGATGTATTGGTCATTGGTGATTGGTCATTGGTGATTTTCAGTTCTTCCATTCGGATTTGGCGCAGTTCAACGTCTTTTTGTACTCCGGCGGATTTGACGTTCTTTTCGGCTTGTTGGATGGCATAGAAAGAGGCATCGGAACCGTATATCTTATGCGCAAAATCCCGTTCGGCGCTGTCGTCATTATAGATATCGTTCCATAACTCGGCATCAAAATCAGGCCATCGCTCGAAGCCGAACTCTTTGCGGAAGACGCCCGGTGCGATGTTGCGTGCGATAAGTGCCGCTTCAATGGGAATCGTACCGGAACCGCACATTGGGTCGTAGAAATCGCATTGTCCCTGCCAGCCCGCCATCAGCAGCATGCCGGCAGCGAGCACTTCGTTGATCGGCGCTTCGGTCGTAGCTACGCGGTAACCGCGTTTATGCAGACTCTCGCCGCTGCTGTCCAGACTAACCGTCACCTGCTCGTTGGCAATATGCACGTTGATGCGCACGTCCGGGTTGTCGGTGTTGACATTCGGCCGTTTGTGCGCACGCTCCATCCAGTAATCGGCTATTGCGTCTTTCACTTTATACGTCACAAAACGGCTGTTGCGGAAAAGCTCGCTATAGACCGTCACATCGATGGCGAACGTATTGTCCACGTTCATGTACTTCGACCAATCGATGGCTTTGACGAGGTCGTAGAGCGCGTCTTCGGGAGTGTGAGATCTTGAGGTTTCGAGATTTCGAGGTCTCGAGATCTCAACCAATATGCGTAGCGCGGTGCGCAGGCACAGGTTAGCACGATAAAGCAATGCCTTGTCGCCCGTGAACGACACGGCACGGCGCCCTATCTGTACGTTGTTGGCGCCCAGAGCAATCAACTCCTGCGCCAACACCTCTTCCAGACCTTTGAAAGTCTTCGCTATCACTTTTGTGCTCCGTAATTGGCTTTCGCGCCGAACAGTTTCATCGCCTGGTCGAAGTTATAGCGGTTGCCGTACATCGATACGCGGCGCGTCTCGCTGCCCTGCAGGTTCTGGCCGGTAGCGGCATTGAAACGGTTAGCAGCCGAATTGCGGTCGAAAGACTGGCTGCTGGAGATGACTTTGATGTTAGCTACTTCTTTGAGGTAGTTCTGGTCAAAAGCATCCAACATGGGATCGTTGCCCTCGAGGAATTTGTTGTTCTCTGCTTTCGGCAACGTCTTTTCGTCCACCATGTCCTCTATGTCGGTACATTTGATGTTGGTCCATTTGCCACCACCCTTGGACGGCAACTGCAGGTCAGCTGCGTTGATATAGAAATAGTTATCGTACAGGTTGGTGATACGCTTTGCCTCGATGGGTGCGTCCGGTCCGCTCAACGCGTGGGTACGGGCTACAGCGGCGTAGTTATTGCCGACGAAGATATTATGGTGTACATCGGCGCTGACGAGGGTCATGAACTCATAGCCGTATCCCATGTCTTCCATGTATTTGTCGCGGCACCAGCTGAAAGCGACCGTGTTGTGGTGGAAATTGATATGCGAAGCCTCGCCGTTCTTGTCACCGCCGGTGATACGGACACCGCTGTAACGGTTGGAGATGATGACATTATTGTAAATCTCCACCTCGCCGCAACGGGTATTGAACTGCATGCCGAAATAGGTACAGTTGGCTACCAGACAGTTACGGATGACGACGTTTCCTGCAATCCACTGCATGCCTCGGATACCCGGGTGCTCGATTTGGGGCGGGATAGCATCGATCATACGGCCGGTCTCGAATTGCTCATTCGGGCATCCGTTGCGCTCGTCTTTCGGGTTGTTCGGCATGTACTGCGTCTCAAAGCCCTGGTCCAGCATGATACCGTCAATGATGAGTGTGCCTTTGGGTTTCTTCGCCATTACGTCGTCCAGACCGCTGATGGTGATAAGGCCTTTGCTGCCGTTGGTGCCCATCTGGTCCTGCGTAGGTTGGATACGGGTGATGTGCTTGAACGGGTCACGCTCGGTGAAACTCTCGTTCCAACCACCCTCCAGCGTAATGAAATTAGTGATCTCGATATATCCGGCATTGGCAGCGCCCAGGAAATTACCTTCGCTCACGCGCACGATAGCGCCGTTCTCATTGTTCTCCTTAATCATATTGAGTACAGCCTGAATGTCTTTCTTGGCATTCTCCGGGCTGAGGCCGTCTGCGCCGCGCGACTTGCCGTTGGCGCTGACATAATAGATCTTACCGTTGTTCTCCGCTACCTTGGAGTTGCTCGGTGCGGAAGGCGATTTCTGCTCCGGCTTGGGGTTGTCCGCCTTCTTCTCCGTGGACTCCTTCTTCGCGTCATTAACTACGTTTCCGATGGTTCGGAATAACTGTGCATTCATGGGCATGGCTCCTATCAGCGCCGCTACCAAAATAAGAGAAATCTTTTTCATAAGCGTGAAATTATAATGATTAGTGGGTATAGACAACATCAAATACGCGGCAAAGGTACAAAAAAATTGGGATATATGCAAGAAAAATGTGAAAATATTTGCGTATATCAGAAAATTGTAGTACTTTTGCACCCGCTTTTGAGGAAAGATGGCAGAGTGGTCTATTGCGTCGGTCTTGAAAACCGAAGTACTGAAAGGTACCGGGGGTTCGAATCCCTCTCTTTCCGCAAGGTAAATAGTTTTTGAGCCCGCAAGGGACTCGCAAACTATTTATAGAGAAAGCGAGAGCCTTCTCACTGCCACGGTCGGAGGGGTCTTAGCCCTGACGGGCACGATTATTGTACAGCGGTACAATTCTCGAATCCCTCTCTTTCCGCAAGGTAAATAGTTTTTTGAAAAAAATGCAAAAAAATACTGAATTATTTGCGTATGTCAAAAAAAAGCAGTACCTTTGCACGCTTTTTCGTCGGATAGCATAGTGATGCATCTTCCGGCGGAGGCCGCTTCTCCCGTTAAGCGGGAGACCGCTCCGGGTGCCATCGTATAACGGTTAGTACTCAAGATTTTCATTCTTGCAATAGGGGTTCGATTCCCCTTGGCACTACATCGCGGACTTATTCCTCACACACGAGCTCAAGCACAGC
>Ga0310696_10003275_pt1 | contig 20352 bp, 9 predicted proteins | sample AusTroGonzalo_MG_4_FD_203885 | JGI IMG/M metagenome (GOLD analysis project Ga0310696, IMG submission 203885) | Bovine rumen microbial communities from tropical cattle in Woodstock, Queensland, Australia - Gonzalo_02 (v2) (version 2) | ecosystem: Host-associated > Mammals > Digestive system >... | reverse complement strand
CCTCTCCCCCCTCACCCTGACTCCCGAAGTCGGATTCATCAACGTCGGCGAGCGTTGCAACGTCGCAGGCTCCCGCAAGTTCCTTCGCCTCATCCAGGAAAAGAACTACGACGAAGCCATCGGCATCGCCCGCAAACAGGTGGAGGACGGCGCCCTCGTCCTCGACATCAATATGGACGACGGACTCTTGGACACCCGCAAGGAGATGTGCCACTTCCTGAACCTGCTGGCTGCCGAGCCCGACATCTGCCGCATGCCTTTCATGATCGACTCCTCCAACTGGGAAGTCATCTGCGCAGCCCTTCGCTGCATTCAGGGCAAGGCCATCGTCAACAGCATCTCTCTGAAAGAGGGCGAAGCCGTTTTCCTCGACCACGCCCGCGAACTGCGCCGACTCGGCGCGGCCGTCATCGTCATGGCCTTCGACGAGGCTGGACAAGCCACCACCTACGGGCGTCGCATCGAAATCTGCCAGCGCGCCTACCGCCTGCTCACCGAGCAAGCTGACTTCCCGCCCGAAGACATCATCTTCGACCCCAACATCCTGGCCATCGCCACGGGAATGCCCGAGCACGACACCCTGGCCGCCGATTTCATCCGGGCCACGGCGTGGATTCACCAGAACCTGCCGGGTGCACACATCAGCGGCGGCGTCTCGAACCTCAGCTTCTCGTTCCGCGGCAACAACTACCTGCGCGAGGCCATGCACGCCGTCTTCCTTTACCACGCCCGACAGGCAGGCATGGACATGGCCATCGTAAACCCTGCCACCAAGGTCACCTACGCCGACATCCCCGCCGACCAGCTTGGCATCATCGAAGATGCCATCCTCGCCCGCCACAAAGACGCCAGCGAACGACTCATCGAGCTGGCCACCTCCATACAACTACAGGCTCCGGAACCTGCATCCAGTCAGAAACAAACCACTCTCCCCCTTGAGGGAGGGCAGGAAGAGAGTTCCTCCATCTCCTCACGCCTCATCACCACCCTGCGCCGAGGCCAGACGGACACCCTCGAGGCCGACCTCCAGGCGGCCCTCGCCCTTTACCCTTCTCCCGTGGCCATCATCGAAGGTCCGCTCATGGACGGCATGAAGCTCGTCGGTCAGCTCTTCGGCGACGGCAAGATGTTCCTGCCCCAAGTGGTCAAGACCGCCCGCACGATGAAGCGTGCCGTGGAGCTCCTGCAACCCTACATCGAGGCCCAAAACGCCACCGCGCCCGAACCTTCGACCGAAATGGCCAGTTCCAACCCCGACAGCACACCGTCGGGGAAGCCCCGCATCCTCATCGCCACCGTAAAGGGCGACGTGCACGACATCGGCAAGAACATCGTGGCCACCATCATGGCCTGCAACGGCTATGAAGTCATCGACCTCGGCGTGATGGTGCCCGGCGAAGAAATCGTGGCAAAGGCTCTCGAGCTGCAGCCCGACGTCATCGGACTCTCCGGCCTCATCACCCCCTCGCTCGAAGAGATGGTCCACACCGTCCACCTGCTGGCAGAAGCCGGCATCCACGTTCCCGTAATGATTGGCGGAGCCACGACCTCCCGCCTCCATACCGCCTTGAAGATTGCCCCAGTCTACGGCGGCCCCGTCATCCACGTCCGCGATGCCTCGCAGAACGCTCCTCTGGCCGCTCCCTTCCTCAATCCCGACACCTGCGAGGCAGCAACAAGAGCCCTCGCCGAGGAACAGGCATCCCTGCGCCAGGAAGCTGACGAGGCACACCCCGCCGACCCCGTCCCCTTCGAGGAAGCCCGGGCCAAGAAACCAAATTTCTTCTGAAACTATGCTCCCAAAACTCCTTGAATCCCAGATTATCAAAGCCGCCGGGGAAGGCATGGACGCCTTCCTGCAACTCATCACAGACAGCCTGCTCTCGTCCGTTGGCGGCGAACTCAATGCCCAGACAATGTCCGAGCTGAACGGCGAGCAAATCACCCTCCTGGCCTATCGAATGCTGCGCGAAGAAGTACTCGACGGAGGCTTTATCCAGCTCATACACAACGGCCTTGGCCCGTTCATCTTCCTCAATCCCTTCGCCAAGGCCATGCGCCTCTGGGGACAGGACGTAGAGGCCGGGAGCGACACCCGAATCCTTCACGATTTCTCGAATCTCATCTACAAGGGGCGCAAGCTCTTTGAACAGTTTGGCGAAGAACTGACTCGGCCCTGCACCGACGAGGAGTTCATGGCGCTCTTTGAGCAATATCCCGCCTTCGACGACCTCGACGACACGTTCGTCGAGGACGAGGAAGACATCACGACCCTCATCGCCCACTACGTAGACGAGCACCTGGACCAGTTCGTCGAGGTTGAACACTAAGCAACACAGAAAAACCTATTCCACGACGGCCCGAAGGAGTATGACATCTTCGAGCGGGCGGTCGTGGGCATCGGTCGCAACCGCCTGAATGGCCTTGACGACCTTCAAGCCTTCGACGACGTGACCGAAGACGGTATACGTGCCATCGAGATGGGGAGCGCCGCCATTGGAGAGATACGTCTGCCACATGTCGTAGGTCATCTCGATGCCATCCTCGGCCAATGCAGCCCGGACCTTGCCCAGCGAATTCTCGCCCCAGGAACGGCCCCAGACGATGTAGAACTGGGTGGAGGAACTGCGCAGTTCAGGGTTCACCTCGTCGCCCTCGCGCGCTGCAGCCAGGGCACCACGCTCATGGAACAGCCACGGCAGGTCGAACTCGGGCGGCAGCGTGTAGCCGAGGTCGCCATTGCCCAGTTCCTTGTTGCGCGGCGGCGAGAGCAATTGACCGTCGGCCGCCTGGCGGACACGACTGTCGGGGTCGCCGCCCTGAATCATGAAGTCCTTGATGACACGGTGGAAGAGCGTACTGTCCAGCACGCCTTCGCGGACGATTTTCAGGAAGTTGTCGCGGTGCAGAGGCGTCTCGTCGCTGAGTTCCACGCGGATGATGCCCACCGTGGTCTCTAAGCGGACCACCGCCGGTTTCTGCTTGGGCTTGGCCGGGAGGGAGGTGGCGCAGAGTAGAAGGAGGAAAAGGGGGATGATATTCTTCATCGGAATGCTTGTTTTACGGACATACATGAAGGGAGTCCCTGCGGATGAAACCTGTCGATTATTCAATGCTCAACCCTCGACTTCCATTTCCCCCAGCCTGCCGAAGGCGTCGAAAGCCCGACGGGTGGAGAGCCAGAGGGTGAGGATGAGCGAGAGCATGGAGGCGGACATGGTGATGATGACAATCATCATCTGGTACTTCACCGCAACGTCGGTCGAGGAGCCACCCAGAATCTGTCCAATCATGGTGCCTGGCAGGGCCACGATGCCCATGACGGCCATGTTGGCAATGCAGGGCGTGAAGCTCTTGATGACCGCCTTGCGCATGAAGGGCAGCCAAGCCTCGAAACGGGTGGCGCCATTGCCTAAAAGGTAATAGTACGTAGCCTGTTCGCGCTGGATGCCGCTGTAGAAGGTACTCAGCGTGAGGACGTTGACGCCCAACATGTTGCCCATCAGGATGCCCATGATGGGGATGAAGTAGCGGGCGGTGAAGGGATGGTCCAACTGGAGGACGAACAGCAGGAAGAAGAAGCCGACGACCAATGCAGAGAGCAGGAAGCCGACGAAAGACGGAAGGGCAACGATGCGGCGGGGAAGACGCGTGCGCTCGCCCAGGGTGTGGGTGGCGATAACAGCCATGATGACGACCCACAGCGTGTTCAGCCACGGGTTGTCCCACTCGAAGAGATAGCGCAGATAAATACTGATGAGAAAGAGTTGTACAATCATGCGCCCGGCCGCAACGAGCGTGGCGCGCACAAGCCCCGTCCGCAGCTTCCACAGGAAGAACAGCGGGATGAGCAGGAGCAGGAGGCCGATGGCCAGAGAAAGTAGTGAAATATCCATAGGCTAAGAACCGCTGGCAAAGGTACAACATTTCTCGCAACCTTCCTCACAAAGCCCCCGAAAAAACGCCTCCCCGTTAATCTTCCTTAACTTCTCCACACGCAGTCCGGGGTTCGCCCGCCCCGTCCTAAGCCTTCCCGCGGGAACCCTTAAGGGTTCAGGCAATAACCCTTAAGGGTTCAAGCGCTAACCCTTAAGGGTTCGGGCAGTAACCGTTAAGGGTTCACGAAGCAGGACTTAAAGGCACTGCAGTCCCCCCAAGGGAGAGAGGTCGCGAGCAACGAATTGTGCCACCACCCACTCGTCAGGGTTCCTGAACCTGAGAGTGGCTGGTGGCACAAACGGCGCTTTTTTCCTTCAATGTCGCCTATACGCACAGGCGACACCGCGAGTTAGCGGACAAAGACCTTCTGACGGCCAGCGAGGTAGATGCCCTTGCGGAGCGGTACGAGGGCGTCGTGCTCCACGAACTGGCTCCAAACGAGGCGACCGCCGAGGTCGAAGATATCTACGCGTTGAGGCTCACTGACCACGATGCTCATCACGCCAAGTCCACCGGTGGCCAAGAGGGTGCTGCTGGCCGATACTTCGGAGGTCACTTCCCCGATGGCGTCTTCGATGTCGGCGTCGAGGAGCTCGAAGTCCTTCTGTCTGAGGACGAAGTTCTTGATGGCATGGCACAGCTTTCCGCTGGTCGTGGCCACGAGTCCGAGGCTGACCTTCGTAGGCTCGGTGAGGTAGAAGATGCAGACCTTGCCGCTCTGGGCATAGCCCAGTGCCTCGGAGGAGAGGCATTCGGAGTCGGGAAGCCCTTCGCCTTCGGCGGCTACGAGGTTGATTCCGCTGGGATTCCACTCCCACGTTCCGCGCTCAGAGGTGAACTCGTAGGCTCCAGCAGGCAGTTCGACGACCTGATAGAGCTTGAGGTTCTTGACGGCAGTGGCAAAGTCGTCCCACGTCAGGGAGAGTGTCAGGTTGTTGCCCTTATTGGCGTCTACGTGGAATTCCGTCGTCACTCCGTTCTCAAGGACGCTGTTCTCCTGAATCCAGGGCGTACCCAGTTTCTTGAAACGGCTGGTTCCGTTGACATAACCCGTTCCCGTGGCGAAGGAAGCCTTGTAGTTCTTCAGGTAGGTGGAGGAGACGTCGATGGAGGATGCCGTGAAGTTGAGGAAGAAGATGCCCTTGCTGTCGCTCCACGCATCGCCGTCGGGACCGAAGTTCGCGCGGACGCCCGTCAGGTGCTGGGAGGAGTGGTCCACGACATCGCCCGACTGCTGGTTGAAGTCATAGTAAAGGAGCAGGTTGGTATTCTCCTCGGGGTTTTCGAGCGGAGCGTTGATGACGGAACGCAGTTGGTTCACGGACAGAACGTTCTTCCAGAAACGGAACTCGTCGATGAGGGCGTTCATGGGAGCTTCCGAGCCACCGAGGCGGAAGTCCGTCATAGCGGGAATGGCGCTGACGCCGGGCTTGCCTGTACCGAAGAGGACGCCGTCGCGGTAGAAGTTGACCGTACCGCTGGAGAACGTGACACCGTAGTGGTGCCATTCGTTGGGAATGACGAATCCGGCATCGGTCTTGCAGGATTTTCCGCTGACGAAGCAGGCCATGGAACCGTCGGCGGCTGTCTGGAGGAAGAGAGAGGACTCGCTCTCGCCGATGCCGCAGCCTTTCTCGAGCAGGACACCGGGATACATCCACCACTCCATCGAGCAACGGTAGCTGCGGGCTTCACCCATCGGCGAAGCTCCGAGGCTGACGACATCGTCCTCGGCATCGAACTTCAATCCCGTCTGTCCGTCGGCGTTGCAGACGGTGATGGCGCGGGAACGGACGGCGGTGTTGGCGCCCTTGTCGTTGGTGGCCTTCAGGCTGACGTCATAGACACCGGGCTCGTTGATGGTCAGGTAGGTGGAGCGTCCGTTGATGACGAAGGTCTTGGCCTCGGAAGAGACATTCCACAACCACTTGTCGGGGTCGTAGCGCGACTGGTCTTCGAGGTAGATGCGCTCGCCCTTGATAGCCACGTTGTTCTTGATGGCGAAGGCTGCCTGCGGAGCCACCTTCACGACCTCTACGGTCTTCTCCACGGAAGCCGAACCGGCGGCATTGGTGGCCGTCAGGCGGACTTTGTAGGTTCCGTAGGCGGCATAGGTGGCGGCGGCGTTCGTAGTGCGGACGTCTTCGATGTCGGCGCCCGTGAGTTCCCACTTGTAGGTGCAGCCGTCGATGGGTTCAGACGTGTTGATGAAGGTGACATGGTCTCCGGCGGCAATCTCCTTGGTCGGGAGGGCGAAGTCGGGAACGGGCTTCGTGGCAGCGGAAACAGTGATAGTCTTGGAGACCTCGGCCGTCGTGCCGTCGAGGTTCGTGGTCGTGAGGCTGATGGTCTGCTCACCGGGCTGATTGAAGACAACGATGGGATGCGGCACGGAAAGCTGCTGGCTGTTGCTGCCACTGACCGTCCAGTTCCACGCCACCGTGGAGGGAGAACTCTTGTCAACCAGTTTGACGGGACGGCCAACGACTAACTCGCTGGACTCTACTTCGAAGGCGGCAGATGCCGTAGGATTCAGCGGACTGGTACGCGTGCCCGACTCCACCTCTGCATAGGAGAAAAGCGAGGGGTCGGACAAGGTAGCGGGATGATTGCCCATGGCATCGACCAGCTTGCCCTCGGCAGGATCCATCTTGTAATAATGGGTCAGGCCACTCTGAGTGTAGGGGTAGACGAAGGTCTCCTTGCAGGCCGCCTTGATTTCCGCCGCGCTGCGGGCATAGTTCCAGAAACGGACTTCGTCGATCTGGCCGTACCAGGGAGCAGAAAGCACTTTCTTATTGTCCGAGGTGGTGCCCTCTGTACGTCCGATGATGAGGTCATTGCTGCCTGCGAGGCCAGCATTGTTCCATCCGCTGGTCCAGGAGATGACCCGGGAGCCGTTGACGTAGCACATCATGTTCGTACCATTGACGACGATGGCCACGTGATACCATGTGCTCTTTGTGAAGACCTTGCTGACGGTCGTGTAATCGCCGCCGTCGAATCCCATCTCAAAGTATCGGCTTGCATTCACCTTGCAGAAGAACTTACCGCTGGAAGCCTTGATGCCGAACGTGTTGTTCTTTGGCAGGTCCGAAGCATACATGCAGTATTCAAGGGTATAGGCATTGAGGGTTCCGTTGGTAACCTGAGGAATGGTGATCTCTCCTCCCCGCTGAATTTCCAGGACGGAGTTCAGGGCCTCGGCATTGGTCGCGATGTTGGGAAGGGCGGAGCTCTTGGCGGACTCCACTTCATAGCCATTGATGTCGTAGAGAGCTGCCACGGCATAGTTGCCCTCGCCCTCAATCACAGCCGAAAGGGTTGTACCGCTTACCGTCTTTGAGAGTTCGTTGTCCTTATAGATAAGGTAGTTCTTCACCTCATAGGCCGTTGCGGCAGGCGCTTCCCAGGAAAGGGTGTTCGCTGCGAGGCTTAGGTTTCGGGGAGTCTGTAAGGTTTCGCTGCGGCCGACGGCTGTCACCATCGTCTGCTTCCCTGCATTGGCGATGTTCACGCCTTCGGCTGCTATCTCGAAGGGAATCTCTACGCCATCGCGGTCAAGGGCATAGTCGAGGACGCTTGCCTCATAGATATGACCACTGCCCACGGCCCAGGACTTGGGTTCGACCCAGAAGAAGTACTTCAAGGGCTTGGCAGGATCGAAGCCGTCTGTAAGGTCGGTGAGGTCGTAGCCGAACTCCATCGGTTCGGTGTGCAGGGTTCCGTCGGCCCAGCGTCCAAGCATCGGGACTTCAGGAGCAGGGTTGGCCGTTGCGCCCTTGCCGAGTCCAGAATAGTAGAAATGACGAAGGAAGGTCTGCTTCTCGGGCTTGGTGGCTTTCAGGTTCTGGGCCACACCCACGTAGAGTGCAATCTCCGAGCGGCGGTCGTAGTCCATCTTGACCTTGAGGGTACGCAGCGGACGGTAGTCACGACGGGGCGTGTAGTATTCGGGTGCCCAGTAGTCGGACCCATCTTTCACGGGACGGGCTTCGGCATAAGGACAGTAGATGAAGCCGCCGTTGCACCAACCGCTTCCCCAGGAGTTAACGACTATCCAGGCTCCAAGCTCGTCCTTGTCCGCCTCGCCCTTGATGCCGTTTCCGTCGAGGTCGAATTCAATGCGGTCGTCGTAGCCCACGATGGTGAGAGCGTGGTCCACGCTGGTTCCCCAGTTGGCAACGTAGTACTGGCCAGTGACTCCGAGGGCGTCGTTGGCCGTGGTCTTTGGAATCTTTTGCCAGTTGCCTCCCGAGGCCACGCCGATACCGACGATGCCTCCCGTGGAATAGCTCTCGTCGCCGCAGTGGTTCCAGAGGTAGTTCTTGACCAGCTCGCGTCCTTCCTCGGACTTCAACGAGTAAGGGAAGTTGGCGCTGGAGGTGATGCGGTTGTGCATAGCATGGAACCATTTGTCGTAGCCCTGCATCCAGCCGTAGACGCTCGTACCGTCGTCGCAGTCCTGATAACCGAAGAGGTCGGAATAGGTGTAGCCGCCATAGACCTTGCTGTTCGGTATACCGTTGTGCTGGGCAATGATTTCCTTGCCTTGGTCGGAGACCCAGGTGAGGAGCCACGTGAAATGGGTGGGATAGATGTTCTCCGCCAGCTTGCCGTTGGCATGGCGGGCGGCGTTGAGTTCGTGAGAGAACATGTAGTAGATGCGCGAGGCCGAGCCGCAGGAGCCGGCACTCTGGTTCATGACGGGCGGGAAGGCCGTGGAAGTACCGTTGTTCCAATGGTCGGGACGCTGCTGCCCTTCAGCCCTGCGGGCCTTGAGGCGGCGTTGCATCTTTGCCACCTGCTCATAGTCTACGCGCGGTGTCGGGTTGTAGTCGGGATACTTGTCGCGGTCCCAACTGATTTCCTGTGCCTGCATCTGACCTGTGAAGGCCAAGGCCAGCGCAACGGCGAGTGTCCTGATATTCTGCATAGGTTTTTCTGTTTAGTTGTTATTATAGTTGAATGATTTATCTTACGAAGACCTTCTTGTGGTTGACCACGTAGAAGCCTCTCTGCGCAGGAATGCGAGCCGGGTATTCCAGCCAGTCGGCGAAGATTGTCTTGCCAGAGAGGTCTGCGACGACCACGCGCTGCGGCTTAGCCACACGGATGTTGATGCAGCCGAGCCCACCCGTAGCTTCCAAGGTCGGATCTACCGTGAAGGTCGGGGCGTTGACGGCAACGGGGTCGTCGCCGTCGCCTAAGATAAGCTGCTTGAACTGCAAGATGAACTTGCCCACGGCCACGCACTTCTTGTCGTGCATGTTGGCGATGAGTCCGAGGCTCACCGTCGTCGTATTATCCAGGAAGAAGGAAACGGAGGAGCTCTCGCCGAGTGGCGACCAGGCGAGGGCTTCGGTCTTCAAGTTGTCCGTCAGGGGCAGTTGGTCGCCGAGGGCAGCAGCTATGTAGGTGCCGTCGGGCAGCCAGTTGTAGTAGTAGTCATCGCCATCGCGGTCGGCGATAAAGGTGTACTGTCCGGCAGGCAGCTCCACGGTCTGGAAGATCATCAGGTCCTTAATGACGCTCTCGAAGCCAGAATAGCTGTCTTCAAGGGTCAGGTAGTAGTTCTTCTCGGCGTCCACGTGCCATTCGGTAAAGATATTCCCGTTCTTGACCGTGTTCAACTGCTTCCACGGCGAGGTCGTCTGGTTCATCAGCAGTTTGAGGTAACGGCTGCTGTTGGCTGGATTCACGGTGGTGGAAGTGGTCTTGAACGGATGCTTGTAGTTCTTCAGGTAGGTGGCAGTGACATCGATGGAGGTGCCGCGCGGGTTGAGGCAGAAGATACCGAGGCTGTTGTCCCAGGCATCGCCGTCGGGACCAAAGTTCAGGCGTTTGCCCGTCAAGGCGTGGGAGGAGCGGTCAATGACATCGCCGCCGCTTTGGTTGAAGTCGTAGTAAAGGAGCAGGGACTCGTTCGCCGAAGGCTGGGCCACGGGTTCGTTGGCGATGCCGACGATGTTCTTCTCGGCAATGGCCGAGTTCCAGACGCGCAACTCGTCAATGATGCCGTTGAAGGGGCGTTCCGTGCCGCCGATGCAGAAGTGCTCCAGCACGGGAACGGTGGTTCCTACGCGGGCAGTTCCGAGCTTGATGCCATCGCGGTAAAAGGTGACAGCTCCTGAACGGAAAGTGACAGCATAGTGGTGCCATTCGTCGTTGATGACAGAACCTGCGGGGCTGAGGGCATTCTTTCCGTTGGCATCCAGCGAGAGTTCTCCCGTCGGACGCACACAGAGTTGCAGGGTCGAAGCCTGGTCTCCGATGTGGAAGCCATTGTCGGTGATGCGTCCAGGGTACATCCACCATTCGATGGTGAACGCCTTGGCCACCTCTTCGCCGAAAGGCGAGGGTGCCTCCACGAGGTCGTCTGTGCCGTCGAAGTGCAAGCCCGTCTGGCCGTCGGCATTACAGACGACAATGGCTTTCCTACGGGTAATCTGGTCGGAGCCCTTGGCGTTGGAGACGGTGAGCTGCACATCGTAGATGCCTGGCTCGTCGAGGCTAACGCTCTTGTTCCGACCATTGTAGCGGAAAATGTCAAGGTTGCTACTGAGGTCCCACTGCCACTGCGTCGGGAAGAACTTTGAGGCGTCGAAGAGCTTGATAGGCTGTCCCTTGACGACGACGTTATCCGCGATGTTGAAGGCTGCCTGGGGCGCCACGGCATCTACGCGGACGCTCTTGGTCACGGAGACACTGCCTTCGGTGTTCACGGCGGTGAGCTTCACCTGATAGGTTCCGTACTTGGAGAAGGTGGCGGCGGCGTTGACGGTCTTGACAATCGGGTGGTCGGCTCCCTCGATTTCCCATTCATAGGCAGCAGCCTCGATGGGCGTGGAGGTGTTGACGAAGGTCACATGCTGTCCGGCACTGACGTCTCCTGCGGGAACCGTGAAGTCCACGGTGGGCAATGCGGCGGGAGCGACGTCCACGGTGTCGGTCTTCTCAGCCACTTCGCCGTAGAGGCTGACGGTCTGCAACTTGATAGCCTGACGTCCAGCCTGGGTGAAGACGACGACAGGGCTAACGGTTCCCTCCATCGTCGCCCGTTCGGTTCCCGTGAAGGTCCACGTGCGCCGGGCGGTATTCACGGCACTCTTGTCGAAGATGGGGAAGGGTTTGCCAACGGTAGCCGTGGTGATATAGGCGAAGTCGGCTTTCGTCTCTGTACCCAGCGGGTTCTTCTCGTCGCCGAGGGCATAGGCTTCCGTACTGAAGCTCTCACCATGAACCACCTCTGCGTGACTGTTGCCGCAGGCATCGATGAGGTATTTCGTGGGACCACCGACATCATCGGTGAAGTCGTTCATCCGATAGTAATGGAGGAGATCGTCGCAGAGCATCGGGTTGGCAATATCCTTCTGGAAGGAAGCCTTGATTTCGTCCTTCGTGAGCGAACGGTTCCAGAAGCGGAGCTCGTCGATGTAGGCGTTCCAGGGCGAATCGTAGACTTTCTTGTAGTTAGAGGTCGTCCCCTCGGTCTCGCCGATGACCAGGCGGGCAGGTCCTTTGATGCCGTAGTGGCCATAGTTGTTGTTCCAGTTGCATTTCTGAATGGCATTGATGTAGAGGCGGGTATTCAGTCCCTCACCCACGATGGCGATGTGGCGGAAGCCTCCGGACCTGAGTCCCGAGGCAAAGCGCGTGTAGGAGCCACCATCCTGTCCGAGTTCGATGTAGTTGCCTTTGGTAATCTTGAAGAAGAAGGTGGTGGTATCGGCTTTGATGCGGAAGCCGTAGTCCTCGCCCTGCGGCGTCTCGTTCATCCACAGCCAGAACTCAATGGTGAAATTCTCGGTAGAGCGTTCGATGAGGTTCGGAATCACCAGCTTCGTCCCAGGCTGCAGGAGGGCAATCTGGTTCAAGGCCTCGGCGTTGGGCTGGATGGGCGCCGCCACGGGCGCGGAGCGTTTGCTCTCCACGTCGTAGTCGCCCACGCGATAGACGGCACTGACGGCGAAGGAACCGGCGACAGCAAGGTTCGTCGAGAGCGAGGTGGCGGGAACGGAGGTCAGCAGGTCTCCATTGTAGTAGATGTTGTAGGAAGCGGGATCGTTGCGACTGCCGGTGGGAGCCTCCCAGTGGAGTTGGCCATCGGCGATGTAGAGGTTACGAGGCGCTGGTACGGCGTCGCCGCTGACGATGGCTGTGAGTTCCGTCTTCTTGCCTGCACTGGGCACGTCCACGGTTCCAGCGAGTTCAAAGGGCACTTCCACGCCGTCGCGATCGAGGGTGTAGTCAATGATGCTGACGTTGTGAATCTTGCCAGCTCCCTTGCCCCAGGAACGCGTCTCCACCCAGAAGAAATACTTGAGCGGACGGGAGACGTCGAAGTCCGCAGTGAGCGCGGTCAGGTCGTAGCCGAACTCCATGGGTTCGGTGTGCAGCTCGCCGTCGGCCCAGCGTCCGAGCATCGGGATTTCCGGCGCGGGACGTGTCTGTCCGCGATTGCCGTCGCCGCAGTATTCAAAGTGGGTCAGGGCGATGGACTTCTCGGGCTTCGTGGCGTTGAGGTTTTGGGCCACGCCCACGTGAAGGGCCATCTCTGAGCGGTGGCTGTACTCCATCTTGACCTTGATGGTTCGCAGTGGACGGTAGTCGCGCACGACGTCGTAGTAGCCGGGGGTGAAGCTGTTCTCCTTGGGCCAGTCCTTCACGCTGTTCGACTTTTCGTAGGGACAGTAGATGAAGCCGTGGTTGGCGTAGCCGTCGCCCCAGGAGTTACAGATAATCCAGGCTCCGACCTCGCAGTCGCCGTCGGCATTCTTGGCTTCGCCTATGATGCCGTTGCCGTCGAGGTCATACTCCACGCGGTCGTCGTAGCCCACGATGGTCATGGCGTGGTTGTAGGTCTCGTTCCAGTCGGTGACGTACTTCATGCCGGTGACGCCGATGGCATCGTTGACGGTGGTCTTAGGCAGGTTTCCCTCGAAGGGACCTGCTGCCACACCGATGCCACAGATGCCGCCCGATGCGTAGCTGTCGTCGCCACAGCGGTTCCAGAGGTAGTTCTTCACCAGTTCACGGCCTTCCTCCGTGCCGCAGTTGAAGGGGAAGCTGTTGCCGCTGAGGATGCGGTTGTGCATGGTGTTGAACCAGCGTTCATAGCCCTGCATCCAGCCGCAGTCGTCGTCCTGATCGTCCTGCCCGGAGCTACCGATGAGTCGGCTGTAGGTCGTTCCGCCGTAGTCGGCACAGCTGGCGATGCCCACGTTCTGTCCGAGGCGGTCGTAGCCGGTGCCGTTGGGTCCGTTGGTGTTCAGCATCCAGGCAAAGTGGGTGGCGTAGCGGCGTTCATCGGTATCGGCGGCTACGAAGCGTGCGGTGTTGATTTGGTTAGTAAACTGGTAGTAGATGCTGCTGGCAGCACCACAGGAACCGCCACTCTGGTTGATGATGGGCGGGAAGGAGGGGTTCAGGGCATTGTTCAGGTGGTCTGGACGCCGCTTGCCCTCGGCGGCCTGTCGTCTGATGCGTGCGCTCATCTGGCGGTAGGCTTTCATGTCGATGCGCTCAGGCTTGGGCGCGGGAATATCGGGGTATTTTTCCTTGTCCCACGTGCCGGGTTGGGCCGAGAGGGTGAGGCTGAAGAAAAAAGCGAGAAAAAGAAGAAGACCCCCTCCCCGCTCCCCCTTTAGGGGGAGAGTGGATAGTATTTGAAAGGCTATTTTCATCATAAGGTATGTTTTGAAAGGTTTTTATAGTTGAAGGTTTCTGTATTTGAAGCTACATTTGAAGGTTTCAATATTTGAGAAGTTTCTATAAAGATTCTGTTCTTGAAAGGTATCTACTCTCCCCCTTTAGGGGGAGCGGGGAGGGGGTCTTCCTATTCCTTAAACCGCTTCAGTCCTCCCTCCAGCCAGCTTACGAAGCCGGGGATGTCCTCCTTGTAGCTGAAAGAGCCGGAGAGGGGGCGGGCATCGTGGTCTACGAGGACGTAGAAGGGTTGGGTTTGGGCGCCGAACTTGGTGCGTTGCAGGTAGCTCCAGCGGTCACCAACGGTGCGTAGCTTGCGGGTAGAACCGTCGGCCTCGATGACTTCGAGGGTTTCGGGCAGCGGGGTTTTGTCATCGACGTAGAGGCTGATGAGGACAAAGTCCTCGGTCATAAGCTGGCGCACGCGGGCGTCGGGCCACACGGCGGCCTCCATCTTGCGGCAGTTGACGCAGCCGAAGCCGGTGAAGTCCAGCATGACGGGTTTTCCGGCCTTGCGGGCAGCGGCCATGCCTTCCTCATAGTCGGTGTAGGTGGCCTCCACGGTGTTCTGGTTGAGGTTGAAATCCTGTGTCCACATGGGCGGTGCGAAGGCGCTTACGGCCTTGCAGGGAGCTCCCCAGAGACCGGGCACCATGTAGAGGGCGAAGGCGAGGACACAGAGGGCGGAGAGGAAGCGCGTGACGCCAATCTTCGGACGGGCGATGACGTTGCCGTCGTCGTCGTACTCGTCCTCGTCGTGCGGCAGGCGGATCCAGCCGAGGAGGTAGAAGCCCATGAGCGAGAAGATGAGAATCCAGAGGCAGAGGAAGGTCTCGCGGTCGAGCAGGCGCCAACCGTAGGCAAGGTCAGCGACAGACAGGAACTTCAGCGCAAAGGCAAGTTCCACCAGGCCGAGGACGACCTTGATGACGTTCATCCAGTTACCGCTCTTGGGCGCGGACTTCAGCCACGTGGGGAACATGGCGAAGAGCGTGAAGGGAGCAGCCAGTGCCAAGGCGAAGCCGAACATACCGACCGTGGGGGCGACGATGCTTCCGCTGGTGACCATGTCCACAAGCAGGAGGCCGATAATCGGGCCCGTGCAGGAGAAGCTGACGAGCACCAAGGTCAAGGCCATGAAGAAGATGGAGAGCAGGCCCGTGGTGGAGCTGGCCTTTTCGTCCATGGCCGTGCTCCACGAAGAAGGCAGCGTAATCTCGAAGCCTCCGAGGAACGAGGCGGCGAAGACCACCAGCAGGGCGAAGAGGAAGAGGTTGAAGACGGCGTTGGTGCTCAGGGCGTTGAGCGACGAGGGTCCCCAAACGAGCGTCACCAGCAGTCCGAGGGCCACGTAGATGACGACGATGGAGAGGCCGTAGAGGATGGCGTCGCGGATGCCCTTCTGCTTGTCGTCCTTGGCGCGCTTGAGGAAGAAGCTGACGGTCATCGGGATGATGGGCCACACGCAGGGGGTCAGCAGGGCGATGAGTCCGCCGAGGACGCCAAGGAAGAAGATGCCCCAGAGGGAGCGCGACTGTGTGTCGGAGGCGGCGTCGAGGGCGTGGAGCTCAGAGATGACGGGGGTCCAGAGGGTGGACCCACCCCCTGCCCTCCCTGTGAGGGAGGGAGTGGTTTGTGTTTGCGCGGTGGTGTCCGCTGCCGCCTCGACTGCGGATGCTTCTCCATCTTGCTTACCTTGCGCACGCCCTTCATCGGTGACCGTTCCCTCCCTTACAGGGAGGGCGGAGGGTGGGTCTGCAGACTGCTTGCTTTCTCCCTCAAACTTGAACTCCACCGGCGTGGGCGGCATACAGCTCTCGTCGTTGCATGTGCCGTATTCGAGATAACCTTCTGCTTTCCAGGCTCCTCCCGTCAGGCGCAGCCGCTGGGTGGCCGTTCCCTTGTTCTCGAAATAGCTGACTTCACAGCCGAAGACGGCATCCTGCACGCGCACGGGCTTGGGCGACAAACGAAGACCACCTTCGGGCTTGCAGCCTTCCAGCTTCTCGGCGTTGAAAGTCATCTTCGTTGGGCCGTCGTCGCCGTTGTCGGGGCCATAGACGTGCCAACCGGGCTCTATGACAAAACTGAAGACGAGGTCGATGAGGTCATCGTGGCCGCTGACAGCCTGCTGCGACACGCTGGCTTTCACGGGGTTCTGTGCAAAGGAGAGCACACTGAAAAGGACAAGAAGACAGAGGGTTAACGTTCTTTTCATACGGGTTAATTTTGGTTTCGGGTGTAAAGATACATCTTTTTCCCGAAACGGCCAAACTTTCGGCACAAATTTAACACAATCGGAGCCAGAAAAAAATACTGACAAAACAACAGAGAAGAAAAAAGAACGAGAAAGCCTCTTTCTTCCCCATACCCTATCTTTCTTAAAAGAGAAAAGAAAAAGAGAAGAGAAACCCCTACCTGCGCGCGAGAAAACCCCATGTTGGCGAAGCCTTAATCTCCCTCTAGCGAAACCTTAATCTCCCTCTGGCGAAGCCTAAATTTCTCCTTGGCGAAGCCTTAAATCCCCAAGGTCGGGTGAAGCGCGTATTCGCGCGTCCCCTCTTCCTCCTCCCCCTTAAGCCTTCCCCCAACAACCCTTAAGGGTTCAGGCCATAACCCTTAAGGGTTAGAGCTGGAACCCTTAAGGGTTCCGGAGCATACCTCCTGAAGCACCAGCCCCGCGAGCGTAAACCCGAAGATGGCCGTCACATGGGCCAGGCTTCCGTTGACCTGCGCCTTGCGGGCGTTCCAGTCCACCTGCTGCTCCACGCCATCCTCCACCACCTCCACGAGCGGTCCCAAATTGGGCAGCACCTCGGGAGAATAGACAACCTGAAACTTACGGGCCGGGAAACGGCGCTCGCGCTTCATCCGCTGTCGCAAGGCACGGGCCAGCGGACAACCTTCGACTTTCCAAAACTCCGCCACCCGTATCTTGGTAGGATCCATCTTCAGGGCAGCACCCATAGAGGAAAAGAATTTTACATGCTTGGGCAAGGACGTGGCGTGCAGAATCAGCTCCATCTTGCACTCCAGAGAGTCGATGGCATCGATGACATAATCGTAGGCTTCGAGGTGAATGCGATCGCGTGTCTCGGGGGAGTAGATGTCGCACAAGGCTTCGACCTTTACTTTAGGGTTTATCTCCAAAAGTCTGGTTTTCATCGCCTCTACTTTCACATCGCCTACCGTCCTCGTCGTGGCGGGACATTGACGGTTGACGTTGGTGATGCTGACGCGGTCGCTGTCTACGAGGGTCACCTCCCCTACTCCGCTGCGCACCAAGCCTTCGGCCACCCAACTGCCGACGCCTCCGATACCAAAAATAATGACTTTCGCTTGCGAGATGGCCTGCATCCCGCGCGCTCCGACCAGACGTTCCGTCCGATTGAAAATGGCATGTTCACTTTTCATTTCGGCCGCAAAAGTAATTTTTTGTAAAGATACCGCCAAGAAAACTCCACGCAAATTTGCTTCTTATCGGGAAAAAGACTACCTTTGCACTCGCATTCGGCCCCGAAACGTCGCGACCGGACATCCACGGAAACAATCCTAAAACCTAACTTATAACAACAACATCACAATGACCAAGAGCGCATTGCAAATCGCAAGGGCTGCCTACCAGCCCAAGCTCCCCAAGGCCCTGCAAGGCCCCGTCGCAGCCAAGGAAGGCGCTGCAACCCAGAGCGTTGGCGACCAAGCCAAGATTAAGGAACTCTTCCCCAACACCTACGGACTGCCCGTCATCGAGTTCGTGGCCGGCGAAGCCAAGAAGTATGAGCCTATCAACGTCGGCGTCATCCTCAGCGGCGGTCAGGCTCCCGGCGGACACAACGTCATCAGCGGCCTCTTCGACGGCGTCAAGAGCATCAACCCCAACTCGAAGCTCTACGGCTTCATCCTCGGCCCCGGCGGTCTCGTAGACCACAACTACATGGAGCTGACCTCCGACATCATCGACGAATACCGCAACACCGGTGGCTTCGACATCATCGGCTCCGGCCGCACGAAGCTGGAGAAGGTAGAGCAGTTCGAAAAGGGTATCGAAATCCTGCGCGAGCTGAACATCAAGGCCCTCGTCATCATCGGTGGCGACGACTCGAACACCAACGCCTGCGTGCTCGCTGAGTACTACGCTGCCAAGAAGTACGGCGTACAGGTCATCGGCTGCCCGAAGACCATCGACGGCGACCTGAAGAACGAGCAGATCGAGACCAGCTTCGGCTTCGACACGGCTTGCAAGACCTACAGCGAACTCATCGGTAACATCCAGCGCGACTGCAACAGCGCCCGCAAGTACTGGCACTTCATCAAGCTCATGGGCCGCAGCGCCAGCCACATCGCCCTGGAATGCGCCCTGCAGACACAGCCGAACATCTGCCTCGTCAGCGAGGAGGTGGAAGCTAAGGAAATGAGCCTCGATGACGTGGTGAACTACATCGCCGACATCGTGGCCGCCCGCGCTGCTGAAGGCAACAACTACGGCACCGTACTCATCCCCGAAGGACTCATCGAGTTCATCCCCGCCATCAAGAAGCTCATCCGCGAGCTCAACGAGGTCCTCACCGACCCCGCCACGGGCGAACCCCGCGAGTTCGAAAGCGCCGAGGCTCAGATTGCCTTCGTCAAGAAGAGCATCGCCAAGGACAACCTCGCCGTGCTGGAAAGCCTGCCCGAGGACGTTGCCCGCCAGCTCTGCCTCGACCGCGACCCCCACGGCAACGTACAGGTAAGCCTCATCGAGACCGAGAAGCTCCTCAGCCGCATGGTAGCCAAGAAACTGAAGGAAACCGGACGCGCTCCCAAGTTCAGCACCCAGCACCACTTCTTCGGCTACGAAGGACGCTGCGCCGCACCCTCCAACTACGACGCCGACTACTGCTACAGCCTGGGCTTCAACGCCAGCCGCCTCATTGCCGCAGGCAAGACCGGCTACATGAGCATCGTCAAGAACACCACGGCTCCTGCCGCTGAGTGGATCGCCGGTGGTGTGCCCATCACCATGATGATGAACATCGAGCGCCGCAACGGTGCCGACAAGCCTGTCATCCGCAAGGCCCTCGTAGAGCTTGACGGTGCTCCCTTCAAGTACTTCGCAGCTCACCGCGACGAGTGGGCCATCAAGACCAGCTACGTCTACCCCGGCCCCATCCAGTACTTCGGTCCCACCGAGGTCTGCGACCAGCCGACGAAGACCCTGCAACTGGAGCAAGCCAAGTAACCTCGGCCAAGCATCTTCGGCCCTTGAACTTCGACCCTCGAACCTCGGTCAAGTTTCTTCGGCCTTTGATCTTCGGTCCTCGAACCTCGGTCAAGTTTCTTCGGCCCCTGATCTTCGGTCCTCGAACTTCGCTCAAGTAACTTTGGTTGGGTGCGCCGCATATTTGCGGCGTCCCCTTCCTCTCCCCTTCCACTCAACCCCGCTCCCCGCTTGTACGCCAAATCTTATAGCAACAAGAACCAGAAAGCAGCCCCCGCCCGCCGTCCAGCCCTCCGCACCACGGCTGTGGGGGCTGCTTCCCGCAAACGCCCTTCCTCCCGACGTCGCAAGAAGAAAGGCGGAAGGTCACTCCTGCGCCGCATCCCCTTCTGGGGCATTCTCTCAGGCATCCTCTTTGCCATAGCCCTCTACGTCTTCATCCTCATCAAGTTCTTCGTTGATCCCTTCTCCTTCCGCTGGAACGCCATCTATGGCGAAGGTGTCAACCCCGAAGGCTTCGAGGTACGGGGCATCGACATCAGCCGCTACCAGGAGGACATCGACTGGGCACGACTGCGCAATGCCAACATCGGAGGGCAGCCCGTGACCTTCGCCTTCATCAAGGCCACCGAGGGCACCGACCTCATCGACCCCAGTTTCAACGAGAACTTCTATCAGGCAAGGCAAAACGGCATATTGCGAGGAGCTTACCACTTCTTCAGCCCACGGACAGACGCCCGTCAGCAAGCCCGATTCTTCCTCCGACAGGTGCACCTTGAAGCAGGCGACCTGCCGCCCGTGCTCGACGTGGAGACGCGCGGCAACCTCTCCAAGGCCAAGCTGCAAAAGGCGGTCAAGCAGTGGCTCGATGTCGTGGAGCAACACTACGGCGTCAAGCCCATCATCTACACCGGCTACACCTTCAAGATGGAAAACCTCAACGACTCCATCTTCGACGCCTATCCTTACTGGATAGCCCATTACTACGTCAACGAACTGCAATACCAAGGACAATGGACCTTCTGGCAGTACACCGACGTTGGACACGTCGACGGCATCGGCACCCGCCAGAAGGACGTCGTCGACTGCAACATCTTCAACGGCTCCCGCCAAACCCTCCTCAACCTCACCATCCGCGACGAACAACTCGACAACGCAGGCCTTTAACAGTATATGACCACCCCTTACTACCTTCTCGAAGAATCCCTCCTGCGCCGCAACCTCGCCCTCATCAAGGATGTGGCCGACCGCTCCGGCGCCGAGATTATCCTTGCCTTCAAGGCCTTCGCCCTCTGGAAGACCTTCCCCATCTTCCGCGAGTACATCCAGCACACCACCGCCTCCAGCCCCGACGAAGCCCGCCTGGCCTTCGAGGAATTTGGCTCCCCAGCTCACACCTACTCCCCTGCCTACACCGAGCGCGACTTCCCCACCATCCTTCGCTGCTCCTCTCATATCACCTTCAACTCCCTCTCCCAGTACCGCCGCTTCGCCCCCCGCGGCCG
>Ga0310696_10003274_pt1 | contig 20364 bp, 16 predicted proteins | sample AusTroGonzalo_MG_4_FD_203885 | JGI IMG/M metagenome (GOLD analysis project Ga0310696, IMG submission 203885) | Bovine rumen microbial communities from tropical cattle in Woodstock, Queensland, Australia - Gonzalo_02 (v2) (version 2) | ecosystem: Host-associated > Mammals > Digestive system >... | reverse complement strand
TACGATCGTTATGTGGGTATCGTAAGCGATATGCATTACTATAAGACCTATCCGTACGAAGGCAATATGGAGCGTTATCCCCTTCGCCCGATGGTTTCGGTTGTAGGCGAAGTCGGGTTTGACTTCCTTTCGCTCATGACCTCCAACGACCGCTTATGCCACCTGCTTAAAGTAGGTATTTACTTCGAATATGGACTGAACACCGTGAAGACCAGCCCGATTTCGGAACCCGTTACAATCAATCCGCAAAATATTACCGATGCAACCATAAACCCCTATTACGCTACCGAGAAAGGTGCACTCAGTCACACCGTTCCATTTATGGTAGGTGCCAAAATAACCTACATGATCGGTGGTAGCCGTAGCGCTACTGCTACATGGCATAAGGGTTGCCAATGCTACGGATACTAATCATACCGAATAGAAGAACATGAAGAAATCATACCCACATAGTTTATGGACAGCAACATTTGTCTTGCTGCTCTCCTTATGCTCCGTAAAGGCTCTGGCGGCTACCTATACCATCAACATGCCTCCGGAGAATGTATCTATCTGTAAGGCCGATCTGCCTTATTCATGGATGGAGAAGGACCGGAATGCCGCCGGTAAATACACCGAAAGAGTAACCAGCCCGGACCAGCGTGAAGACGTGACCACCAAAGTGGACACTGTGCGCGTCTATACGCTCAACCTCAAAACGTTCGACTATTATGTTGACGACAAGTATTTCGAACTTTGCGAAGAATGTTCTTTTTCCTATAACGGGAAGACCTATAATTACAATGCGCCGGGTGTTTATAACGATACGATCAAGAGAAGCGATCCCTGTCCCACTGTCCTTCGTCTGCATGTATTCAAGCAGACCGAATGGCATTTCTACGATACGGTTCACTGGTGTGCCGGTTCTACCTACGAATGGTACGGACAACAGCTGACCGAATACGGCGATTATGTGGCGGAAGATGTGGACTCGCTCCGTTTCCTGCACCTCATTATGCATAATACGGTCGAGCGTTTCGATACCGCTACCATCTGTCAGGGCGAAGAGTACTGGTGGATGAAAAACAAATACACCCAAACCGGTGATTATACCAACAGCAGACTCAAAACTCGTTACGGTTGTGACAGCATCTGCCATCTGCATTTGGATGTACTGCCTGTCCCCGTACCGGTACATTTTTACGATTCGGTCTGCCAGGGTTCGTATATCGAACGGACAAGTCTTATTGACGGACACAAGATTAAGATTACAAAGGACACGGTTTACAATGATACCGTAAAGTCCTCCAACATGTGCGACAGCGTCATTTCCTGGCATTTCTATTTCAAACCGACTTTCTTCCAAGAGGATGTTATTCAGCACTTTGAGGGTGATCCCGTCACATGGCACGGCAAGACATACATTAAGGATGATATCTACCAAGACTCCGCTCTTAACCGGTATCAGTGTGACTCTGTATGGCAACTTCGATTGATCACCAAGTATGAGTTATATCGCCAGATAAGCCGTTGTGAAGGTGACACCGCCATGCATGGTAAGACTATCGTGGATAAGAATACCGTGTTTATCGACACCTTGTTGACATCCAAAGGTGCCGACTCGATTATTCATACGTCGTATAACTTCGTCAAACCGTTCTATAGTCGCGAATCCATCACTATCTGCGAAAACAATGTGGTAGAATGGACAGGACACTTTGCCGACCATGATAATCCGTACCTCATTGACCCGATAACAGGCGATTCCACGCCGGTTTATATGCTACTGGAAGCTACGGCGGATAATTCCCCGAGAACGTTCTACGACACCTATCATCTTGATAACGGTTGCGACAGTACCTATGAGATTACCGTCAATGCGCGGAAAGCCTATATCAAAGACACACTGGTCATCTGGTGTAAGGATTCTTTGGACAAATACGGACCGTTTGAATGGGTCGATATGTACGGAAACACACAACAATGGTCAGCCCATAACATAGATACCGTCATCATCACGTCGCTCGGTAGTACACAACCGGATATATTGCACTACTCGACAGGTGGCGAAGGATGGACTCCTATCTCCGGCGGTTGCGACAGTTTGGAGCGTCTTCGCTTGATTGTCACGGAAAGTTGTTCGTTGGATACGGCCTATCTCTGTCCGGGAGGTTCCTTATCCATCGATGGATTCACTTATACCAAACCCGGTAGATATGCCAATTGGATGCCTTCCTTCGGCTCGGATGTACGGGATAGTTTGCACACCTTCGATATTATCCAGGCAGAGGCCAAAGAAGTGGACGTTTATCAACTGGTTCTCCAATCTGAATTACCGTACAAATGGTACGGCAAACTGCTATACACCACGGGTGTCTATCACCAAACAGACCAGACAATCCATGGTTGCGACAGTACAATCCATCTTCATCTCACCGTAGCACCGACCAAATATGCAGATGGCGGAATTGTTGATTTCTGTATCGGACAGGATCAGGAGATAATCCTACCGCACTCCGGTCATGTCATCACGCCCCAAAGTAATACGGATAATTATTTGGATACCGTTCCATACCAATTCTCTTTTGTGGATGCCGAAGGGCACACCCAGTCTATCATGGCAGATTCGGTGATTACCTATCATCTGGTAGGACACGGGTCGTATCTCATCAACGAAGATGATGTCATTAAGAAAGGAGGCACCTACGTTTGGCACGACCATGGTCAACCACGTATCATCGACCAACCCGGTGTGTACTTCGACAGTTGTACCACCAAATGGGGTTGTGACTCCATACATCGCCTTTACCTCGTAGAGGTAGAGAATTGGTATTATCCGGACACCGCCTATGTCTGCCAGAACGATCTGCCGTACGTTTGGCACGGAAGAGATCTGTATAAGGACAGTACCTATTTTGACAGTCTGCCCACCCAACACGGAATGGACTCTGTCTATGAACTCCGCCTCTTTGTTCAAAAAGCCTACGTCATCGATACGTTTGTCTATATATGCCATGATGACGTTTACAAACATAATGGTAAAGTTATTCCTATTGAGGAAGGTATCAGTGCCTATATCTTCGACGATACACTGAAAACGAGATTTACGGGTTGCGACTCAATCTACCGCTACCATCTGTACCGCACTCCGAAAACGATTACCAGCGATACTGTCATTTATATCGAGAAAGGCAAGACATGCACTTGGAATCGGACCGGAATAGAATACTCGGCACTTGGGTTCCATTATGATACCCTTCGCTCCCCTCTCACCAACTGCGACAGTATTATCTATACCTTGGAGGTTCGTGAAGATCAACCCTTCTATGACACCTTGCGTGTGTCTGTTTGTAAGTCCGAAATGCCGTATATCTGGAGAGGTAGACCTATCGACAAAGATACCCTTCTGGAAGACCGATGGAAAACAACGTTCCTCGGTTTGGACTCTGTCTATCGTCTGGAATTGACGGTTCTGCCTACATACTATTTCTCGGAAACAAAATACCTGTGTCCGGGCGAAGGATATAACTTCAAGAGCCAATACATTACCACCCCGGGTGTGTACTATGATTCGCTTATCTCGTCCGATCTATGCGATAGTATCCATGTGCTCAACCTGATTCCCGCACCGAAGTATTTCATCCCTGAGACAATGACCTACGTCTATGACACTGAGTTACCGCTTACCTGGGAGGGCCACAAAGACAAGAATGGCAATCCTTACTTACTGAACGGTGAAGGTATCTATTACGATTCACTCACCACGCAGGTCGGACATCCTTGCGACAGTGTTTATCAGGTAACCGTTCTCCACACGCAGACTTATAATTTCGAAGAGAATGCCAGCATCTGCGAAGGTACCTATTTCGAATGGGAGGGAGGTAAGTATTTTGAATCGGGTGACTATACCAAGCGGTATAAATCCATTCATAACTTGGATTCTATCCGCACCCTTCACTTGACGGTGAATGAAGTCAAAGTGACTCATATATCCAAGAACCTGTGTAAGGGAGAGCCTTTCCCGTTCCTTGATACGGTACTAACGGAACCGACCATCTATCGGGATACGCTTATCAACCCCAACACGCTCTGCGATAGTATCTTCGTAGTGGTTGTCAACTGGTACGACAATTCCGAAACGGTGATCAACCACATCTTGTGCGGTAATAAAACGCTGCAACTTAATGGCGTAGATATCACCCACGAAGGTGTATATTACGAAACCACCAAAGCGCTTACCAGTGGGTGCGACAGCGTCACCAAACATATCGTAACGATAGGAACACCTTATTACACCGAAGAGGTGCAGGTCATCCGCAAAGGCGAATCATACACATGGCATCACTGCGGAGAACCGGTAACCTTGTATCAAGAAGGCGAATATTGGGATAGTTGCCATACTGCCTTAGGCTGCGACAGTGTGATGAAACTGACGCTGGCATTCTTCAAAGATGTCGTCTTCCCTACACGTTATGACACGATCTGTTATACTGACCTGCCGTACATGTGGGATACCTATCCCATCTCGAAAGCCGTCACAGAAGAGGGACTCCGGTATGACACCTGTTTTGGAAACGGAGCAGACACGATCCGTTCGCTACACCTGACCATCATTCCTACCGTGCGAGCTTCCGAAACGCTCGAGTACTGCTACGGAGAGAGTCATGTGATCAATGGTGTACGCTATACCGAAGATGCTGTAGTCACGGACACCCTGCCCAGTAAACACGATTGTGACTCCATTGTGACGTACCATCTGAAGTTCTACCCCAAATACGAAGATACCAAAACCATCAAACTCACCTCGGCACGTCCTACCTACGATGTAACGAAAGCAGATGGTGAGGTCGTCACTATTCGAACGAAAGGCGTCTATGTCTTCCATTACGAGAGTAGTCACGGTTGTGATTCGACGGTAACACTCATAGTGGACGAGTGCACTACGCCGATTGTCCATACCATCCCTTATAACATGTGTAAGGGAGATGCCATCATTATCAATGGAAAACGTATCTCGCAAGAAGGAAGCTATGACTTCTTCCTTACCTCGATCGACGGATGTGATTCAATCGTACGCTATATAGTCAAAGTGAATAAGTCCTTTGAGAAAGAAGAAACAGCTACCATGTGTAAGAATAGTGCGTACGTTTGGCGCGGACACAGACATGATACGATCATCACACGTCAAGGTACCTATTTCGACTCGCTCAAGACGAAACTCGGATGTGATAGCGTTTATATCCTCAAGTTGTCCTACAAACGAACCGACCTCATCGACTCTATCATCCCTTGGTGTGCTTCTGACCTGCCCTATTCGTACAAAAATAAAGAGTACTACGAAGACAATGTCTTCTATGACACTTTAGCGAACAACATAGAGGGTTGCGACAGCGTGATCCGATATACGTATAAAGTGAACTACCACTGTTCGGATTACGACCAATACCATCGCTGCGTAGGTCAGTCTAAGATCATTGACAACATGGTAATCGACCATGAGGGTACCTATTACCACCACCACCTGACTGCCGATGGACAAGACTCGTTATACCGTTTCACCGTACATGATGTAACGCCTTTTAGGGATACTATCAAACTCTCCAGGTGTGACTCTATCACATACCGCGGGAAGACATACTACGCACGCGGACCTGGACGAGAACATTTCGGTGTGGATCTGACCTTCCCTTTGATCGATGAAGAAGGATGTGACAGTCTGATCCATCTCGACCTCACCATCAACATGTCCTCACCGGCACATGTGTATAGCAAGACGATTGCCGACTTTGACTCCGTTCGCTTCGGACCGTACTACTATAACACCCCGGGACCTCATAGTATCACCTATACCAATATCCATGGCTGCGATAGTACGGAGATTCTCCAGCTGACTGTTTTGACTACAGAGTATCCGGATATCGTGCATTACCAGTTATGTGCAGGTGATCCGAGAGGAATAGAAGTATTCGGTAAACGCTATTATTCGGACCGAGAGTACACCTATATCGTGGATACGACTTGGTTAGCCGGAAGACCGGTTATCCGAACAGCCGATATCACCGTGCGCAATCCGTTCATCATCACACGCTTCGATGCACAAGAGAACCAACTCATCTGTTCCGACTTCGAAACGATGTTCAATGTGAATTTTGCTTCAGCAGATCCGCTGAACCTGCCTGACTTCTATGCAGTGGACTTCTTTGTCGGAGATTTCGAAGCGCACCCGATGCATCAGGAACATCCGGTGAACGGAAAGACTACGCTCGACATCTCTATGAATGGACAAGGCAAATATATCATTCCGGGTAACTATCGCTATCGGCTCAAGTTCTGGTCAGCAGCCTGCGAATATAACGACACCACGTTCGAAGGTTCCATCCTCGTACGCTATCCGGCAGATATCATGGAGTCTTCTTGGGATGATGCAGTTATGCTCGTTAACGAGAAATACAACGGTGGAAACTGGGTCTTCAAAGCGCCTTATAGATGGCAGGTATTCTCTTCTCAAGGTGTGGATAAGACGGCGCTCGTAGCAGGAGATGCTACCCAACCTTACCTCTATTCGCCCGCATTGGAAGAAGGAGACCGGATCGTCGCTATGTTGATACGCGAAGGATACGATCAACCGATTCCTTCTTGTGAGTATATCTTCACTCCGACCCACTCAATTCTAACGAACGCGATACTCGTGTACCCGTCCGCTGTCAAAGCAAGGATGCCGATCACCGTTTCTGCAAACCATGCCGGTACGTTCCGACTGATGGATTATACGGGACGAACCTATAGCACCGGTTCCTTCATCGAAGGAGAGACGCAGATCACCATGCCGGGCGTGGAAGGATGCTACATCATCGTACTCAAAGATGAACAAGGCAATAAGAAAACACAAAAACTCATTGTCTATTAATACGCTCTAACCATCAACCGTATCGCGTACACATTATCCGAGTTATGCTCCCTCATAGGAGAGGTGCTTGACGACAGTCTGGCACCTTCTTATTGGGTCAAAGCGGAGATAAGCAGTCTCAGCATCAAAGGCGGACATATGTACCTTGAATTGGTCGAAAGTCAAAAGTCGAAAGTCGAAAGAGGGATAACAGCCAAGATGCGAGCTACCTGTTGGAGCGGAACACAGGAGATGCTCTCGGCTTATTTCGAGTCCGAAACGGGACAGACACTCCAACCCGGCATGGCGGTGCTCGTGGAGACCGAAGTCCAATACCATCCCGTCTATGGACTCAGCCTCTCTATCACCAACATTGACCCCTCTTACACTCTTGGTGATATCGCCCGGCAACGACAACAGACTATTAACCAACTGCAGAAAGACGGTTTGCTGGACGCTCAACAACTGCTCCCCTTACCGACCCTCATTCGCCGTATCGCTGTCATCTCATCCCCTAACGCCGCAGGATACGAAGATTTCAAGCATCAGTTGGAACATTCAACCTTCAACTTTCAACTTTCAACTTTCTTTGCTACCATGCAAGGTGAAGGAGCCGCCAAATCCATCATTGCCGCCTTGGAAGAAATAGAGGGTTTTGACGTAGTCGTCATCATCCGAGGCGGAGGTGCCACCACCGACCTCTCTTGCTTTGACGACTACGAACTATGCGCTGTCTGTGCGCAGTTCGAACTGCCTATCCTTACCGGCATCGGACACACACGCGACATCTCTATACTGGATCTCGTGGCACACGAAGCCCTCAAGACGCCTACCGCCGTGGCTGAATGGCTTATTCATCGAATGGAGGACCAAGCCAACCGGATCAACGATCTCCTGATTCGTCTCCAACGCACCGCTGAACGACAGATACTCATTCGCCGACATCGCATCGACATGCTTGAACAACGACTTGCAGCCTGTAACCCCGAACGTATCTACCAAATGGGTTACTCCCTGCTTACCAAAAACGGCAAAGTCGTTCGATCGGTTCAAGAACTGCAAACGGGAGATATAGTCATAACCCACCTGGCGGACGGAAGTCGCGAACTGAAGGTATGATTCTAAGCAAAGAACAACGGATCGGAGCAACTATCCTCTTCGGCATCGCTGTAGCTGCATGGATAGTTGTCGCTGTCTGGCCTTCCCGTCAACCCCATCTTGCCGAACCTCCTCAAACACCCAAACACCGTTCCTGGGAAGAACGCAAAGACTCCATGCGACGCGTGGACTCTATCCGCTTCGCCGAATGGTCTGCTGAACGGGAACAACGTTATGACTCTTTCCGTATCGCGGACTCTCTGCGACGATTGGAACGAAAAGCCGAACTCAAACAACTGCGGGACTCCGCACACATTGCCGATTCGCTCTGGCGGGATTCCTTGGGACTCTTCTTTGTCAAGCAAGAGAAACGCGATACTATCATCGACCTCAATCATTGCGACACCACCGACCTGCTCTATATACGTGGCATCGGTAAATACACCGCTATCCAAATTCTCCGTTATCGAGAACAACTCGGAGGATACTACTCTCCGCTCCAACTGACAGAAGAACCCTTCGCCAAATGTCATCTTGACACCCTATTATATCGTTTTACGGTTGACACAACCGCTATCACCACTATCCCCGTCAACTCCGCCTCTATCGAACTTCTCCAACGCCATCCCTATATCCGGTACAACCAAGCGAAAGCCATCTATAACCTACGACGAAAGAAACTCAAACTGAACGCTATAGACGACCTGCAAGATTTACCGGAATTGACCCCAAAAGACCTGCAACAAATGGCGCCCTACCTCAATTTTGAGTAAATTTCCAAAAAAGTGTCATACACTCTTGTGTATGTCATTTTTTTTTAGTACCTTTGCAGCGTTTTTTAGATTAGGGGTAAAATGAAACGAAAGATAGCTATTATAGCAGGTGGAGACAGTAGCGAACATGAAGTGTCGCTTCGCTCTGCTGCGGGACTCTATTCCTTTATGGACAAAGACCGTTACGACGTCACCATTGTCGTCTTTGACGGCAAGAACTGGCATACCGAAGATGGCGAACCTATCGATAAGAATGATTTTTCTTTTACGCGTGCGGGCGTGAAGCATACCTTCGACTTCGCCTATATCACGATACATGGTACGCCGGGCGAGAATGGCATCCTGCAGGGTTATCTCGATATGATCGGTATGCCGTATTCCTGTTGCGGAGTCTTAGCCGCAGCGCTAACCTTCAATAAATACGCTTGCAACCATTACCTCTCTTATTTCGGTTTTCATATTGCCAACAGTATGATGCTTCGTGCAGGACAGAAACTGCCGAACGCACCGAAGATCGCAGAGACCCTGGGTCTGCCCTGTTTCATCAAATCGAACGTAGGCGGCTCTTCCTTCGGCTGTACCAAGGTGAAGACGGTTGAGGATATCTATCCTGCCATCGAACGCGCTTTCCAAGAGGGCGATGAGGTCATCTGCGAATCGTTTATGCAGGGTACCGAAGTGACCTGCGGCGTGTATAAAACCAAAAACAAAGCCGTCGCTTTCCCGATCACCGAAGTGGTGACGCATAATGAGTTCTTCGATTACGACGCCAAATACAAAGGACAGGTAGATGAGATCACACCGGCACGTATCCCCGATGCCATTCGCGATAAGATACAAGCCGAGACCCTGCGTCTGTACGACATCATCGGGGCACAAGGTATCATCCGCGTCGATTGGATCATCACCGGCGAGAAGATCAACCTCCTCGAGGTCAACACCACCCCGGGTATGACACCCACCTCCTTCATCCCGCAACAGGTACGTGCCGCAGGACTCGATATCAAAGATGTACTAACCGATATTATTGAAAACAAATTCTGATATGATCGATATTAACAAAGCCATAGAGGCATTGGATTGGAACAAGGAGCCGAAGGGTTTATACGAACCCATCGAGTACACCTTAGCCTCCGGAGGAAAACGTCTTCGTCCCACGCTGGCACTCATCGCAGCCGATGCCATCGTCAACGGCGGACTGCTTAACGGCGATGCCATCGAGCAGACACTGCCTGCTGCCCTCGCACTGGAGATATTCCATAACTTCACCCTCCTTCATGACGACGTAATGGACAAAGCACCCGTTCGTCGTGGCAGAGAGACCGTGCATGTCAAATGGAACGACAACACCGCCATCCTCTCCGGCGACCAGATGCTCATCGAGGCATACAAACAGTTGGCAAGAGTGCCGGCGAACAAACTACCGCAGGTGCTTAACTGGTTCAATGAGATGGCTACCGCCATTTGCGAAGGACAACAGTACGACATGGACTTCGAGCATATGAGTCAGGTCTCTGTCGATGCCTATCTGCAGATGATTGAGAAGAAGACCTCCGTCCTCCTTGCCTACGCCATGCGTATAGGCGGATATATTGCCGGCGCTACTCCTGCGCAACAGGAAGCCCTCTATGACTACGGCCTGCATATCGGTATGGCCTTCCAGATTCAAGACGACATACTCGATGTGTACGGTGACCCTGCTACCTTTGGGAAAACCATCGGCGGAGATATCTGTTCCAACAAGAAGACAATCCTCCTTATCACTGCACTCGAGACAGCGGACGCAGAGACCAAAGCCGAATTGCTTCAGTGGCTCATGACCACCGATCGGAATGATCAGAAAGTAGCAGCGGTGACCCAACTATATAACCAACTGGGCGTTCGCCAAGCCTGCGAAGCAGTGATGGAAGAGCATACTGCTCAAGCACTTGCCCAACTGGACAAACTGCCGCAGAACGAAGCTACGGAGCATCTGCGTGAACTTGCCGAACTCCTCGCTACAAGAAAATCGTAAAACATAAATTTGAAATCACAAATTGATTTTATGCCTTATCGTCGATTACCCAACACGGACCTCGCCCGGTTACACGCCCTGCAGAACGCCATCCAGCGTGCACAGAGTGCCGACTATACCGAACAGGTCATCCCGTACAAAGTGCTGAGCGAAGCACAACGGTTCTTGGTGTCCTTTGAGAACACGGTCATGCAGTCCAAAGACAACTATAAGTCCGGAGTGAACGCCAACAAGCAGTACCGCCACATCGTGCAGAACGCACGTATGTATATCTCCCATTTTATCCAGGTGCTTAACCTCGCAGTCATTCGTGGAGAGATCAAAAAGGAACAGAAACTGCTGTACGGACTCGACCCGCATCAACATATCGTGCCGGACCTCTCCACCGAAGAGTACCTGCTCGAATGGGGACAGAAGATTATCGAAGGGGAACAGAAACGAATGGCGAACGGCGGGTTCCCTATCTACAACCCTGCCATCAACAAGGTCAAAGTGCACTACGATATCTTCTGCGAGCATCAACGCCAACATACTTTCCATGTGCAGAACACGGAACGCGTACAAGGCGACCTCGAACCCCTGCGCGCACAGGCGGACGAAATCATATTGAATATATGGAACCTCGTTGAAAACTATTATAAAGACGAACTCCCTTACGCCAAACTGATGAAATGCCAACTGTACGGACTCATCTATTATTACCGCAAGGGAGAAAGAAAACTTTCGGCCGAAACCGACCGAAAGCTACAACAGATACAGGACAGCCAACCCTTTATCCAATGGTCTGCTGAGGAGTAACGACACGATCCATCTTATGGTCCCGGAAACGACGAATAGGCAACGTGTGCTTCTTTAATTGGAAATTATAGCAAACACCTATCTTCGTAGCGTGCGGATGACGCCATAAGAACCGATCGTAAAAACCACCTCCACGACCAATACGGTTGCAGTGACGGTCAAACACCACACCGGGTATCAACATTAGATCGATAGGACCGCGATACGTCTCCGTCTGGGGCTCAGGAACACCGTAACGACCCCTACGCATCATATCCTCTCCGTCGTACGGACGAACCTCCATCGAGTGGCGATGGGTTACAGGAAATAAAAATGTTTTTTGATCCGCATACTTAGCGAGCAACGGACGTAAGTCCACCTCATTATGAATCGGATAGTAGATCAAGACTGTCTTCGCGTTGTGGAAAGCAGACATCTGCTCGATCTGAACAATGATACGCTCTGAATCGGCGGCTATCTGCTCCTTGGTTAAGATACGGCGACGCTGCTCCACAATAGCACGAATGGCTTTCTGCTCGCGACGAATAGTCAACCAAGGAAACAAATGACGGAGGTCAAAAAATTGAGCTTCAAATAACATAAATACTTTAGTTTTACCTTTGCGGGTGCAAAGGTACAAAAAAAAAACGAAATGCGCAAATTTTTCTACATAATAATAGCTATTTGTCCGATATTTTTTATCGGATGTGAGAAATCGACGCCTTCTTCGACCACTTCCTCCGTGGCACAACTCACCACCTTCTCTTTTGCTAAAGTGGATTCCATGCCCGGGCTCTCCGCTGAGTTCACCGTAGAAGAACGACTCGACACAGGCCTCGTTTGGAATAAAGACTCCATGCTCTATGGTACTAAACTGAATCACGTCGTTCCGCGTTTCACTTTCGCCGCCACTCCCGGCATGGCTTCTCTCACGATGCCGGACACCGTCTGTGCCCTCACCGGTTATGACACACTCGACTTCACAAAAACACCCATATACCTCACTATCCGTTCATCGGACCGTACAACCACCAAGGTCTATGAGATCCGACCTACCGTTCACCAAGTGGACCCCGATCTGTTCACATGGACACGACTCACCTCCGGGATCTATCCGGCAGATGACAGCGAACAGAAAGTGGTGGAACTCGGTTCTGATTTTGTGATGATTGTATCCAACGGTTATGAGCTACGCGTCTTCCGTTCTCCGGATGGCGAATCATGGCCGGCTACTCCTGCTGTTCCTACGGGTTTGCCGGCAGGTACACACGTACGCCAGATCATCAGCGATGGGACTACCCTTTACTACGGGCAAGGAAACAACCTGTACATCAGTACCGATGCCGTCACATGGACTCCGGTTAATGTCTCCTATCCCATCGTCACCATGCTCCTCTATTGGAATGAAGAAGTATGGGCGCTCGTTCAGCAGAACGATACCTACGAACTGGCCACTTGGCAAGGTACAGACATGATGCTCACTGGAATGCAACCTACGGATAACTTCCCCGTCAGTGACTTCGCTACCGTCGCTTTCCAAAGCGCCAGCGGCAGAGAGCGCGCAATGATAATAGGCGGTTTCGCCGAGAACGGACTGTCGCTCAACACCCGTTGGAACCTCGAATATTCCATTCATCCCCTTCCTTCGGGGTCGTACCGACTCGAAGAGTTCTCTATCGACAGACCCGACTTCACCAGTATGACCGGCATCTCTGTCGTGTGGTATAACAACATCATGATGCTCTTTGGCGGGGTCGATGATAAGATGACGTATTTCGGACGCGATATCCTGCTCTCTATAGATGAAGGACTGACGTGGACCAAAGCCGACACCGCCAAGAACCAACTGCCCGAAGTGTATCAGGCACGACAGAAACAGAACGCGATCGTGCGCGGCAATGACATCTACCTCTTCGGCGGACAAGATGCCCAAAACACATACAGCGATGTCTATAAAGGACACCTTAATAGCATCGAATGGTAAGAAATCTTCGGTATACCGTTATACCGGTATCCCGGGATCCCGAAAAGAATAACAATAATTAACTTAAAATACTAACATTATGACTATCAAAGATTACAAATTCGCCGGTAAGAAGGCGATCGTACGTGTAGATTTCAACGTTCCTCTGGATGAGAATGGTAAGATTACTGACGACACCCGTATCCGCGGTGCCCTGCCTACCCTCAAACACATCCTCGACGAAGGCGGTGCACTCATCATCATGAGCCACATGGGCAAACCCAAAGGCAAAGTGGCTGCTAAATACAGCCTCGGTCAGATCGTTGACGCTGTAGCTGCTGCACTCGGTCGTCCTGTTCAGTTCGCTGAGGACTGCGCAAAAGCAGCTGACCAAGCAGCTGCACTCAAACCCGGTGAGGTACTGCTGCTCGAGAACCTCCGCTTCTATCCTGAAGAGGAAGGTAAACCCGTAGGTATTGAGAAAGAAGATCCGGCTTACGAACCGGCTAAGAAAGAGATGAAAGCACGTCAGAAAGAGTTCGCCAAGACCCTCGCTTCCTATGCAGACTGCTACGTCATGGACGCTTTCGGTACTGCCCACCGCAAACATGCATCGACCGCTGTCATCGCAGATTATTTCGATGCAGACAACAAGATGCTCGGCTTCCTCATGGAGAAAGAAGTAGCCGCTGTGGACGCTGTCCTCGGTGACATCAAACGTCCGTTCGTAGCCATCATGGGTGGTTCCAAAGTAAGTTCCAAGATCGGTATCATCGAGAACCTGCTCGGCAAAGTGGATAAACTCATCCTCTGCGGCGGTATGACCTATACCTTCGCAAAAGCACACGGCGGTGAGATCGGCGGTTCAATCGTCGAACTCGACAAACTCGATGTAGCACTCGGCGTAGAAGAACTGGCTAAGAAGAACGGCGTAGAACTCGTGCTCGCTCCGGACGCAGTCTGCGGCGACAGCTTCAGCAATGATGCGAACCGTAAGATCTTCCCGTCTGACGCTATTCCTGAGGGTTGGGAAGGACTCGATGCAGGTCCTGAAGCACAAGCGAACTTCCGTAATGCCATCAAGGGTGCCAAGACCATCCTTTGGAACGGCCCTGCGGGTGTGTTCGAGTTCGATAACTTCTGCGGCGGTAGCCGTGCTATCGGTGAAGCGATCGCCGAAGCTACAGCAGAAGGTGCTTTCTCGCTCATCGGTGGTGGAGACTCCGTAGCTTGCGTTAACAAGTTCGGTCTCGCTGACAAGGTTTCGTACATCTCCACCGGTGGTGGCGCGCTGCTCGAAGCCATCGAAGGTAAAGTTCTCCCAGGTGTTGCAGCAATCAAAGGCGAATGATCGTTAAACATTAAACATTAAACATTCAACATTATAATGGAAGTTGTAGGAAAAATCATACAAGTACTGCCTATCCAAGAAGGTGTAGGCAGAAACGGCAATCCGTGGAAACTGCAGGCATATGTACTCGAGACACTCGACCAGTATCCGCGTAAGGTGCATTTCGAGGTGTTCGGTGAAGAGCGTATCAAACAGAACCCCTGCGAACTCGATCAACTCGTTACCGTCAGTTTCGATATCGAGAGCCGTGAGTTCAACGGTCGTTGGTACACCTCTATCCGCGCATGGAAGATCCAACAAGGTGACACCACGCAAGCCGCTGCTCCCGTAGCTGCTGCTCCTGCTCAGGCTGCACCTGCTGCCACTCCGGTAGCTGCACCGGTTGCAGCTCCGACGGAAGCTCCTGTCGATCCTTTCGATGCTTCTGCATCAGAAGGAACAAGTGACCTGCCGTTCTGATGCGTAGGTTAACCAAAGATATACTGATCAGTGTCCTGCTGGTGGTCGGTGCAGTTGTCTGCATCGTCCGCTGGCAGGCATGGTTCGGTATGCCCGAAGAACCCTTCTGGCCCAACGAGAATAAGGAGTACACCTTCCCCGGTCCCGAAATCACAAATCACAAATCACAAATCACAAATCCAAAATCAGAATTGACCATTCTGATTTTGGGTGACATCCATAACCGACTCAACAAAGCCGATTATGACTCCCTCGCTGCACGCGTTCCCGACATCGATCTCATCGTACAAGTAGGAGACTGGCTCGAACGGGGACAGAACTTCTATTACCAGTCGCTCTTACGCGAATGGCTTGCCAGTGACCTCAACGGTACACCTGTCATCGCCTGTCCCGGCAACCATGAGTACTCCAAAGGACTGCATAAACAACTCTCACCGATATGGGAACAAGCCTTCACTTATCCCCATAACGGACCCGTAGGCGTTCCCGGGGCTACCTATTACGTGGACCTGCCGCAGATGCGTATCATCGCTATCGACACCAACCCCCTCAAACGACTCGTCTATCTCACACGAACCCTCACGTGGCTCCATCGAACCATGGATAGCGCAGAGGACCGCTATACCGTCGTCATCATGCATCATCCCGTCATCTCGGCAGGCAAAGGACGATTCAACCTACTCGTCTATTGCACTTTCCGACATGCACTCGAACAAGCAGACCTCGTCATCGCAGGACATGACCATAGCTACATGCGCAAAGAGCCTTTCGTCGTCCTTAATACCGCCGGAAGAACCAAAAAACAACGCGCCAACCTTCATGCCGCCGTCTCCGACACCATCCCCGTGTACGGTATTCTCAAATCACAAATCATAAATCATAAATCACAAATGCGATTTACAATCCATCAATTAAGTGATGGATTACAAATCGACTCCCTCTATGTTAGCCGCGACTGATGCCATAGTTTTGTCGCTGCAACCTTACTCGGACAAAGCGCATATCCTGCACGCGTACACACGTACGGGCGGACGCGTCAATTATAAGGTGTACGGTCTCGGACGCAAACACCCGATCGGCATATATATGCCCCTTTCCCTTATCCGCATAACCGCTGACTATCCTTCCAACGGACTGCCTACTATCCGCGAAGCGGTCTCACAGCGTAGCGGACTGTCAGCCGAAGGCGGTCTCTATAAACAAACCGTCGCTTTGTTCATAGCCGAAGTCCTATCCCACGTTCTGCGTCATCCTATGCCCGATGAACCCATGTTCGACTTTATCGCACAAGCCGTCCAAGAACTGGACCAAACGGACGAACCGCAGAACTTTCATCTCGTTTTTATGGTGAACTTCGCCGCCAAACTCGGCTTCGCTATTCCCGAAGAATCATCAATAACCAACCTCTCTCCTTCCCTACGGGAGAAGGTCGGGATAGGGCTCTCCCGCAAAGAGCGTCAGGATACCCTCCATGCCCTCTGCGATTATTTCGCCGAACATGTCGAAACATGGCAACAACCCCGCTCACTCGATGTGCTCATCGAAGTGTTCAACTAAAAAGAAAAGGAGCCTTCGTATACAACGAAAGGGCTCCTTACAAGTAAGTAGGGGAATTTAATCCTGAAATCGACCGCAAAATTACTGCTTTTTTTCCATATACCAACTAACAATTTTGATATTTTTTATAACAAAAGGTCGAATTTACTTGTTTTATTCAAAAAAAAGCAGTATTTTTGCAGGCAAAATCGGAATTATGGATCAAAGTAAGTTCGTAAAGCAGATAGAAGAGGTCGGCATATTGGTGGCTACAGAGGTGCATGGCTTCACGGCGAGAGACATCGATCTCGTCTTTCCGTATATAGTCATTACACTCTGTCTTCAAGGCAGCGCACGCGCCTTGTACGACATGCAAGAACTCACCCAACACAAGAATGAACTCGGGCTCGTCATGCCCGGACATATCTTGCAACCTATCGAGTGCTCACATGACTACACCTTCGCGCGTATCGTGATATCGCCTAAACTGTATCATGACCTGCAGTTTTATACCTTCAGCCACGATTTTGAGAAGTTCCACTATGCGCCGATGTGCGCACTGACCGACCTGCAAACAGCACGACTCTTGTCTATCTTTGACCACTTGGACGCTCTCTCTAAACATAGTCTCGATGAACTGCCGCACCGATACGAACTCATCCTCGCGCAACTCGCTATCGGATACGAAGTGCTCAGCTTCTACCGGCGTGAGCAGGATAAGAACTGGGCGGATGATAAAAACGCCTTCTTGTTCCATCAGTTCTGCGATGCGGTGGTCGAACATTACACCGAGTCCAAAGAGATTCAGTTCTATGCGCATATGTTCGACCTCACGCCTAAGTATTTCTCCCAACTCATCCGACAGGCTTCCGGCGGCACTTCCCCCGGCGAATGGATCGAACAGTACGTCGTCACGCAAGCCAAACGACTCATCAAGACACAACCGGACACCACGCTCAAAGAGATTGCGTTTCTGCTCGGTTTTAACGAACCCTCATCTTTCTATCGCTATTTCAAACATGCTACCGGCATCACCGCCAAACAGTACCGAAATCACTGCTCCTAACAAAAAAAACACTCCTCCGAGTGCTTTTTTTTTCTGTAAAACTTGCATAATACATTTTTTTTTTGTAATTTTGCATCGCAAAATTTAGCATAATAAAAAGGGATTATATGAAAGCACAACATGAAACGTATATTCTTCTTGGCTTTTGTGGCGGGGGCCAAGACCAACCCCTCCAATAATCACCAATCACAAATAACAAATGAAAAATGAACTCAACGCCTTGATCATGGAGGCAATGAAAAACCATGATTCCGTGCGCACAGAATCCCTGCGCGCCATCAAATCCGCCTTCCTCAACTGGTCAACCAGTAAAGAGAATGCCGGTAAAGAAATGACCGAAGCGGACGAGATCCAGATCATCAAAAAGATGGTCAAACAACGTCAGGAATCTGTGGAACAGTACATCGCTGCAGGCCGCAAAGAACTGGCTGATGCCGAGCAGGCACAGATAGACGTGCTGGAGACTTTCCTGCCCAAAGCAGCCTCCGAAGAAGACATCGTCCGTGCCTTCCATACTGCCAAAGAAGCGAACGGTTGGGAAGCAGAGAAAAAGAACATGGGACTCTTCGTCAAAGCCATCAAAACCGCCCTGCCCAATGCCGACGGCAAGATGGTCGCACAAGTCGTCCAGAGCCAACTGGCTTAATCATCACAAATTTACCAATTGCTCAGATCGTACGTTATGACGTTGAGCAGGAAATACGTTCCGGATCCCAGATGAGTTCCGGTCAGCGACGTCGTGTCCAGCACTGCGTTTTGCACCCCTTTGCTCACCAACCACTCATATAGCATCTGTGAGTTCTCCGGCGCTACGATATCATCCTTGAGCGAGTGATAGAGCTTCACATCGGTATCGGCATCAGGCGTCCAATCACCGGTGAAACGCATCTTATCCACGTAATTCAGTATATACTGCATTTCCGCCGTGGTAGAATCGCAATACACCGGCATCATAAACTTGGCGATGCTGTCTGTCCCTAACAGCTCCGTGAACTCACTCAAACTGAACTTCTTGGACACAATCCAACTCTTCATGTTCGATGCCAGCGGCTCGCGGAACGCCTCTTTGTCCTTGATACCGAGGTCGTACAACTCGTTGAGCGTCACCATCGTCATCGGCAGCACTGCCGGCATGCCGATCTTCTTCCACTCCAGGAACTTGCGGAAGGTGATTCGTAGGTCGTACGGTCCCGCACCGGCGATAGTCTTCGTAAAATGCACGCGTCCGCGGTACTCGGTCTGAGACAACTTAAGAGCCGCCATCGCTGTTTGTCCGCCTTGTGAATAACCGTAGTTCAGGATTGAGTCGCCTATCGTATAACCTTGCTTAATCAACCATTCACGTGCCGCTAACAATGCGTCGATAGAGGCACGTGCATTCGCTTCCGCGTAGCAGTATGCCTGAAGACGGTCGCCCGTTGCGCCAAAACCCTCGTAATCGGCACTCACCACAGCCATACCTTTGCTCGTTCCTATTGCCTGCAAGTCAAACTCTCCACCCGTACTCGGCGCCTCATCCGATCGCAAAATAGTATAATGGCTGTATAGCGCCATCTTACCGATCTGCTTGCTCGCCTTCTTCGCAGAGGGTAACGACAACACCGCCGACATCACGCAGGGCTTACCGGCATGATCAGTGGTACGATACGTAAACAGATAGTCGAAATGCGAACTGTTATCCACACTGTCAAACACTTGCAAACCCCTATCCGGTTGGACAAACGTGATGCTGTCCGGATCTTCTATCAGCGCGTGACCGTTCTTCCATACGTATGTCTGCGCACTCGCACTCATTGCTGCACTTAGCAGCACTATAGTAAAAATCTTTTTCATACACATTACACATTACACATCAATTCATCATTCCATCATTTTATCATTCTTCCTAAGACATCGTATATCAGTCCTTCGTACATAATATAGAGTTGTCCGTCTTTGATAAACTTCTCACTCTTCACTCTTAACTCTTCACTCTTAACTTCCTCCACTCCCTCTGTCCCGCTTTCCCCAAACACGATCGCTTGGTAGTCATACTTGTACATAGGCTTAACCTCTCCGTCCAAGGCAGAAACAAGTACGACGCTGTCCTGCGTAAAGACCACTTTCTGCAAGCTTTCCACCGCCACCTCGCTCTGTTCACCTGCTATCGGCACAAACCGCAATACCCGGATCGTCTCTGCATGCAGCCCCATCGCCATCATGCAACTCACTATCCCTATAAAGATTCTTCTTTTCATTGTATCATTTTTCCTCTTTTGCGTCAAATTTGCCGCAAAGGTACAAAAAATAATTGACATATGCAAATTTTAATGGACAAAATGGCAGAAGGCAGACAAAATGGCACGAAAGATGGACACATTGGCAGGGATTTTAGGGTTGGCACATAATTTGCCTTTGTTAGGGTGAAAACGCAATTACGCATACTACGCCAACAACGTAAACTACGCAAGCTACGTTAAACA
>Ga0310696_10003273_pt1 | contig 20368 bp, 23 predicted proteins | sample AusTroGonzalo_MG_4_FD_203885 | JGI IMG/M metagenome (GOLD analysis project Ga0310696, IMG submission 203885) | Bovine rumen microbial communities from tropical cattle in Woodstock, Queensland, Australia - Gonzalo_02 (v2) (version 2) | ecosystem: Host-associated > Mammals > Digestive system >... | reverse complement strand
AGACAAGACGGATGCTGTCCTCTCCCTTTGCCATAAGGTGCTGCCGATCTACCTGGAAACAAGGAATGATGTGACCGTCCGCATTACTTACAGCGAATTGTCGGGGCAGACAACGTTGGATTTCATGAGGGAAGATGTCGATGCTTCGCCTCTGCAGGGCAAAGACAAGGGCTATCGCGAGGAACTGCTTACCCTCTGCAAAGACATCATCGAAGAACCCACCGTCCGAGGCTTCCGAGTCAAGTTGCTGCTGCCGTAAACTCTACAATAAATCCTGTGAAAAATAATATTATGAACAAAAAAACAATTGCCGTGGCGTTTTCGCTACTTATTGCTCTGACGTCTTTTGCCCAGCAGTCGAACGTAAACCTCAGCTTTAACCCTCAGAAAGACACCGAGGGGTTGATTCCCTTCAGCGCGAATCTGAATTCGCCGCAGGTAAATGACGACCATACCGTCATTTTCCGCCTCAGGGCTCCGAAAGCAGAGTCCGTCGCCCTTTCGGGTGCAATGACCACGGTCATGGGAGTCCGTGGAAACATACCTTTCACCAAAGGAGAAGACGGCATCTGGACTCTCACCATCGGCCCTCTCCCGGTCGATATGTACCAGTACAATCTCGTTGTTGACGGGGTCAGCATGGCCGATCCCAATAACACATACGCCGCCTTTACGGCAATGCCTCCTTACAGTGAGCTCATCGTCCATGGCGACGGACCCTCCTGGTGGGATGCGAAGGATGTGCCTCACGGAGCAATCACCCGCCATATCTACTACAGCCCTGTTACCGAAGGGGAGCGTGAAATCTATGTATATACCCCTCCTCAGTATGACCCTCAGAAGGAATACCCCGTCCTCTATCTCATGGGCGGAAGCGGCGAGCTCCCGTCAAACTGGATGTATGACGGACGCGTGAACTTCATTATGGACAATCTTCTCGCGGAAGGGAAAGCTGAGCCGATGTTGATTGCACTTGTGAACAATCAGGTCGTTCACCGCAATCATCCCCAGCACGCCGAACTCACTTTCGATATCATGGAGCGTGAGTATCGTGAGGCCGTCATCCCCTTCGTCGACAGTCACTACAAGACCATCGCCAATCCTCATGGCCGAGCCATTTCCGGTCTCTCGATGGGTGGCCGTCACACTATATTCGTAGGTCTGAAGTCTCTCGATCTCTTTGCAAACTTCGGTGTCCTCAGCGCAGGCGACAACACTCCTGAGCAGACCCTTGGTGACTTCCTGAATGACCCGAAAGCCAATGACAAAGTGGATTATCTGTTCATCGGGCAGGGAGGTGCAGAGGAGAAGGGCATGTTCAATGTGCGTGTAAAAGGCCTCAGGGATGCTCTTGACAAGCACGGAATCGAATATGAGTACTTCTGTGTCGGTGAAACCGGTCACGACTGGTCAACATGGAGACATCTCCTCTATTACGGATTCCTCCCGAAGCTTTGGAAGTAATAGACCGTACAAACGACAGCGAGATAAACAATTTCTTGCTTATCTCGCTGTAAATTACTATATTAAGAGTCAATCTACTCTTAATATTCTTCCTCGTTAAAGAGTTGGAATATTTTTGCTTTAATCTTTTGATACTCATGGTTTTATGATTAGGTAATATGGTTTCATGGTGAAGGTTATCGTATAACTATATATCATTATATATTGTCGGATGAAATCCCGGTGAAAGATAGTGAATATATTTTTGTGGAAATTTTCTGACGGTACACATATTTTTTTCATACCCTTTGTTGAATTTTGTTGTTTCTTGTTCCTTATTCTAAAAATATTTGTACTTTTGTACAAAAATCATTTAATTATTAAAAGAAAAGGAATATGAAAAAAACTCTGAAAATGACGCGAACCGCAAAGCGCTTTGCGCTTTGTGCTCTTGTCGCATTGTTCCATTCTTCATTGGCTTTCGGTCAGGTGTCCCTTGGAAACGATCTTTTGGACGAAACCTCCACGTCGCTTCTTGGCCTGCTTTCATCGCTTGTTAACCTTCTTCGCATCGCTATCGGCACCGGCGGACTTGTTTCGCTTGTGATAGCTATTTTTGAAGTAATCAAGGGCGAACGTGATGCGGCGGGGAAAGTCGCAAAATGGTTTCTCGGCCTTGCCATTGGCTTCGTGGTGCTTCAGGTGCTTTATAGTTTCATAGAGGCCAAAGCCGTGACCGGAGGCGTTATTTAATGGTTCCTTTGATTTCATTGGCTTCCGGAGGTCCCTGGGACGGCGCTATCGGGGGAATACAAACGGTATATTCTTCCATAGGCCATCTTCTTATGGTGACTTTAGGCATTGGAGCCAGTGTCGTCTTTGTCTTGATTATTCTGCAATTCATACAGGGTGACAGGGATTCAGTAAAGAAGTTGCTGTTATGGCTTCTGTCCCTTGCCGTAGGCTTTACCCTTTTGCTGATATTGCAGCGATTAAAGCATTGATAAACGTTAAAATCCAGTTGCTCATGACATTTCTTTCCAATCCTTTTGCGCCTTTTTTTACGGGACTTGCCAAGTTTTTGGAGTACCTTATGGGTATCGTAATCATGGTCACGCTTGTTGTCACCTTTATCCACGTTATGAACGGTGACAGGGAAGCCGCCCTGAAGGTTGCCAAATGGTTTGCGGTAAGCGTCATAGGTTTTCTTTTGCTTTCGGTTTTCGTTAACGTACTTGACTGATGGTTGTGTTGTTTGCAAAGAGTCTTGACCGTCCTGTGGATATTTTCGGCATCCGGGGCAAGTGGCTCATGGTTTTTTTCGCCGGACTTGGCGTTTCGTTATTGACCGCCATCATTGCCGGCGTTGCCACTACGGCCGGTGTGGGAATAGCGGTGGCGATATTTCTTATCGTGCTGTGCTTCCTGGCCTGTCTGATGCTTCAGGGGCGCATGTCCTACAGGCAGCTTCCGAAGGTCAGGGCGTCGTCGCAGATACCGGTATGCGTGATACGCCGTGAGACGTTATCAAGAATACTGACCGTGGAACCTCGTTATAAAGAGGGCGGCGATGCCGTTTCAAGAACAGATAAATCTCTTAAGCCATGAAAGGAAAAGAACTCAGGGACTACATTCCCCTTATGCCCGTCGGCGCTCCCGACGACCACTGCATCGCATCTAAGCGCGGAGACATAACCTTCGGATGGAAGGTGTTCCTTCCTGTGGCCTATACGGTCAACGAAGAGGGTTACGATTCCATCATAGCCAGTTTCATACAGGCCTACCGCCTGCTTCCCGAATACTGCATCGTGCACAAGCAGGATATTTACCGTTATGATACCTATCATGCCGGCAAACGAGGAGAGTTTCTTATGGATTGTTACGAGCGCCATTTTGAGGGAAGGCACTATCTCAACGGATACAGTTATATCTACCTGACGTTTTCCACCCGTTCCGTCGTAGAGTCCAAAACCGAGGACTCGGGGCTCTTCCATGTATTTTCCGCGAAGGCGCCGACGGCGCAGCGCATAAAGCAGTGCGCCGATATTGCCAGTCAGTTCGGTTCTGTGCTTAACAACAATCCCCTTATAGAGCTTGTGCCGCTTATGGCCTCCGACTTTGTCCGTATGGGAGAGCACGGCGAAGACTGCGGTCTTGTGCCTGAGTACCTGCGCCTGTACAACGACGAGGCGTTTCTGGATTATCCGCTGGAGTTCGACCGGGCTTTCATAAACTGTGGAGACGTCGTCGCGAAGATGTGGTATGTCGAGGATTCTGACAGCTATCCGGCACAGGTAGCTTCCGTTGCGGCAGTGGGCTCGATGAATGCCGGCTCGTCCCAGGTGTTTCTTTCCGGAGGCTCGCCGATCGGCTACAGCCTTCGCATTCCCCATGTCGTCAACCGTTATGTTCTGACGCTTCCGCGCAAGGTCGTGGAACGCGAGTTGAGCCAAAAGAAGAGGCTTATGAACTCGTTCTCGCTTTATTCGCCGTCATGCCGCGTCAATGCCGAAGAGCTTGACATGTACCTTGAGCGCAGTGCGCGTGAGGGCGATACGACGATAAAGTGCTTTACGGACCTTATGGCGTGGTGTCACCCCTCGGAAGTGGGAGAGATGCGCAACGCGGTAGTTACCGCCTTTTCCGGTCTTGACATTACTGTCAGCGAGGAGGTGCGCGTGATGCCGGCGCTTCATTATGCGGGCATTCCCGGCGCCGCCGCCGAACTCGGTTACGATTTTTATATGACTTCGGAGATGAACGCCTTCCTGTGCCATGGACTGTGGGACGGGTATGACTTCGGCATGAAGCAGGGCGTGATACACATCGGCGACCGCAGGCGCATGATACCAATGACGATAGACACGCAGTCGGCGGCGCGTTCCCTCGGTTATGTTTCCGATCTGAACATGGTTGTGGTAGGCCCGTCGGGAACCGGCAAGTCGTTCCTTATGAACCATATTGTCAATAATTTTTATGTCGAAGGGGAGTACGGTCTTCTCATTGATATCGGTAACTCCTATAAGGGACTCTTTGAGATAATTTCGGAAGAGACTGGCGGAAGGGACGGCGTTTATGTAACCTATGATCCCAACGAACCGCTTTCTTTCAATCCGTTCAAGGGGCGCGAACATTGGAACGAGGTAGACGCGGAAGGCGACCGGATGAGTTCGGGTTTTGATTACTTCATGTCCCTTGTGGAGACCATGTATCAGCCCGCGGGCGGCTGGACCAAGGAGGCTACCGGGGTTCTGGAGCATATCGTAGAGTTGTTTTTCGACATATGGGACAACGGTTATGGTGAAAACCTTGAGGCCGACCTTCTGGAGGCTTTTGTCAATGCCCGCAGGGCAAGGGCGGAGAAAACGCACCGTCCTTTTGACGAAGACAAGGGCACGCGGGGATATCTTAGTCCTCTGCCTGAAATCTTTTCTGAAGTAAAACGTAAAAAAGACCCTGTCTTTGACGATTTCTATCGCTTTGTGACGCTGGTTGTCGCGCCGCTTGTCAAGGATGAAAATTTCCGTGTGGACAACAGTAGCGTGCGTGCGGATATGTTTGACGTGGACAACTTCGGCCTTGCTCTGAGCAAGTACCGCAAGGATGGTATCTACGGTTATCTTCTTAATGCAGAAGACCCCAAGGATTATTTCAGCAGCCGTCTGACATGCTATGAAGTGGACCTCATCAAAGACAACCAGGATTTATTCCCTTTGTGGCTGCTGACCATCATCCACTCCTTCGAGGACAAGATGCGCTCCCTGGACTGCGCCAAGTTCATTGTCATCGAAGAGGCGTGGAGCGCCATAGCGAAGCCTTCGATGGCCAACTTTATAGTATGGCTGTGGCGTACGGCCCGTAAGTTCCGCACCAGCGCCGTGGTTGTGACTCAGTCCGTAATGGACCTTACGGCTTCGCCCATCATAAAGGATGCGATCATCAACAACAGCTCCACGAAGATACTTCTCGACCAGAGCCGCAACGCGAATAAGTTCGACCAGGCCGCGGAGACGCTTGCGCTTACGCCCATGGATGTCAACCTTGTTTTGTCCGTCAACAGGGAACTGGATCCTTCATACGGTGTTTACAAGGAGGCTTTCTTTGCGATAGGCGAGCATTATAGCAATGTTTTTTCCGTGGAGGTTTCGCCTGAACAGGCTTTGGCCTACGAGTCCGACACTACGCTGAAAAAGCCGCTTTTCGAACTTGCCGCCAAGCGCGGCAGCATGATAGAGGCGATAAAGGAACTTGCGGAAGAAAGGCGCAGGAAGTCCGGCAGTTAGAATGACGATTGATTAATTAAAATGAATGATATCATGAAAAAGAAAACTTTTGTCACGTTCGCATTGGCCGCCGTGCTGATGCTTACGCCTTGCTATTCCGCCAAAGCGGGAATTTTGGACGCCATCATTGATGTTGCGGGGAATGTCATTATGGGTATTGCCGATGTTGTTACTGGCGGCGCCGCCAGTGAGATTCTCGGCTCTCTTGGCCTTTTGAGCGACGACGATATGATGATTGCGCAGCTCAAGGAGCTCAACAGCCAGCAGACCGCGCAGCGCAACCAGGACTTTGCCATTCATGGCTATGCTGAGGTTACGCGCAACACGACTTCGCTTGACTATTACAAGAAGTACACGAACGACGCCCTGAATCTTCTTAAAAACGCCCAGGGCATGTCCCAGTATTACGCTGCAGCGAAGTCGTTCGTGAATACTTCGGACTACATCTTCAAGACGTTGCAGCAGCTTGAGTCCGACAAGCAGTATCTCTTCGAGGTTGGCAGCGAGCACATAGCGGACCTGGCGCAGATGAATTATCTGCGTTTCAGCACCCTCACCATGAACCTTGTCGAAAGCACGCGGACTTCTTTGAAAACTTACGAGAACCTTAACGACCTTCGTCCCGCGGAGGTGCTGAACATCCTTAATGAGGTGTCGCAATCCCTGGCGGGTTATGTTCACGCCCTTGCCGACGATTCCTTGAACCGCATGGACGAGCTGGCTTCCGAGGCGGCCTTGGAACGCAATGTCAATGCCAACGTTAAATTCCTGGAGATGATGTTATGATGCCTTTTTTGAAACTTGACGGAGCGCAGCTGCTTCGGCATATCACAGATATGTCGAACGGTGCTCTTGTTGACATTATTGACGGATTTGCGGATGTCGGCAAGGGTGTGGGGGCCATAATGCTCCTTGTTGTGCTGTTTTACTATATCACGTCTCTGCTTGACGGAGGCAAGTTCCAGATAAAGATGCTTGTACCGCTGCTCATTTTCTTCTTTGTATGCAATTTCTCATGGATATCCACGCCGGTGACGTGGTTCACGTCAACGCTTACCGAGAGTCTCGTTGACGCCTGTCACAACAAGAGGACCGAGATAAAGGAGTCCATGGGAGGCAGCGCCACGGCGACGTATCATGATTTGACGAACCGCCAGATAAACCAGAACGTGGACCCCAAAAAGGAAGCCGAGTTTGTGAAGGCTCGTCTTGACGGACGGGACACTCTTCTTGCGGACGAGACTCCCAAGCTGCGCGGCATACCCAAGGCCGTCAAGCGGGGGGTGATGAGTTCCGGCGCCCAGGCTTCGTATAACATGCAGCTTGAGAATTCCGGCGAGAGTTACAACGGACTTGACTATAACGACAATACCAAAAACAAGCAGTCGAGGAGCAATTTCAGCTTTCATTCCATCATGTCGAGCGTGCTGTCGGCCATATGCGGGATCATGAGCATTGTCCTTGGATGCTTCGGCGCCATCATGGCGGGCATCATCGTGGCCTTCGGACCCATAACTTTCGCCTTTGCGATATTCCCGGGCCAGGGAGGCACCATCAAGAGCTGGTTCATACGCTTGTGCCAGTTTTCATTGTGGGCGCCGCTGTGCGCCTTGATAGACGTGTTTTGCACGTCCATATTCAATCTTGCGAGCACCAGTCCCGAAATGGGAGGTGCGGGGTCTTTCCTTCTCGCCATAGCGATGGCGGTGTGCAACCTTGTCGCCCTTACGACCGTGCCCAGCATAGCTTCAATGATTATAGAGGGAGCGCAGGGCGCTATTTCGTTGTCACAGGGCCTGCAGCAGATGGCCGGCGCTCTTACCACCACGATGGGTATCGGCAAGATGGCCACCGTGGGTTCCGCCGGGCTTCTCCTCGGCAAGCAGAACGTCGCCGACACGCTTACCGGTTTTGCCAATTCCGGCATCGCAGGTACTGTCAGCCAGCTTGGCAAGGTGGCCAGCGGGCAGCAGAGTTTCCGCGGCATGATGAGCAGCATGCGCGAGCATGGACAGAGGACTCGTAACCTGCAGGAATAACGTAGTATCTAATATTTATGGCCATGGATAAGAACAAGAACATAAACGGAATGGTGGAACAGATGAACCGCATCAACGTTACGGTGTCATCCTTCAAGGTCGTGACGATAGCCTCGCTTGTCGTGGCTGCCGTCACGGCTTTTGCGTGCGTATATCTTTATACCGCTCAGGTTGCAGGTCTGCGCGGTCAGATTTACGTTCTTGACAACGGCGCCGCCTTCACGGCCCGTGCGCAGAGCGAGCAGGTGACGCGCCAGGACGAGGTTACCGACCATGTTCGCATGTTTCACGAACTTATGTTCAACGTTCCGCCGAACGTGGAGATGATACAGCGCAATCTGGAACGCGCCTTCGAGATGTCTGACCGTTCTGCGTACAATTATTACAACGACCTGCAGGAGACTGGTTTCTATAAGCGTATGACGGGAACCAATTCGTATCAGCAGGTGGAAGTGCAGGATATAGACATAGACATGTCCGTATATCCGTATCAGGTTCTGGTACATGCCTATCAGTATGTGAACCGCGAAAGCAACATTTCCCAGTTCACGCTGGTCACCCGCTGCCGTGTGGCTAATGCGGTGCGTACGGCCAAGAACCTTCACGGTCTGATGATCGAGAATTTCGAAGTTATAGAAAACAAACTTGTAGAAACCAGAAATAAGTGACATGACACGAAAAGGCAGGAACATAACCGGTAATGCATACAAGGAGGAAAAGTATGCAGGCGAGTCCGAGTCCGGACGGCAAAATGCCGGCGGCCGCATCACCGTTGGTGTAGTGATACTCTTTGCGGGGGCATTGTGGGCCATTGTCGAGCTTGTGATGTCGATACTGTATTTTTTTTAAATAGGAGGTGTAGTATATGGACAAGTTTTTGGATTGGCTGCAGTCCCTTCCCAAGGCCGTTCTGATCGGAGGCCTTGTGGTCATATTCGTGGTGGTGGGATATTTTCTTTTTTTTAGCGGAAGGAACGGTGAGGCTGACGTTCAGGACGATTACAGGGGGCAGGTTCTTCTTGAGATGCCCGACGGCAGCGAGAAGGAAAACAACATGAGCAAGATGGAGGAGCTGCGCCGTAACCGCTACGAGGAGCAGCAGCAGGTGAGCCGCTATTGGAATTCTCTAGGCAGCGACGATGAGGGAGGCCTTATGACTTCCGCTCCGGGTACGGGTTCCGTATCTTCAGGCGCCGCCAGCGTGAAATATGACGGCGGCTATCTTGATCCTTCGGAGTATTCCGAGATGGAGATATATTATATCACCCGCAACCTCAAAAGCAAGGAAGCCATAGACGCCGAGCACAAGTCAAGACGCGAGGAACAGGAGCGTCAGCGCCGTCAGGCGGAGGAAGCGCGTCTCAAGGACGAGCGTGAGAATTCCGACAGCGCTTACTTTGCGCGCATGGAGCGCCAGTATGCGTTTGCGGCGGAAATGCAGCGCAAGTACGGCGGAGCGGACGCGAACGCCGAGCCGCCGAAGGAAGAGACGCCTGCACAACCCGAGGACAGGCGCATTGACGTCAAGGCTTCCGCTTTGCCTTCGGCGGTGCTTGCCGACGACGGCATCATCACTTCGCTGGAAAGCGACCCTGCCGTGGGCGGCGTGGACCCTGACGGGCGTCCCGTGCAGGCGCCCGCCAAGGCGACTTTCCTCAAGAGCGAAAAGCTAGTGTCGGGACAGAGGGTCATCATGCGCCTGCTGCAGGACCTTCATTTGTCTGACGGCACGGTGATACCCGCCAATACCCATATCAGCGGCACGTGCAGCGTAGGCTCGCGCCTCAAGATATCCATAAAGACGGTCAACTATGGCGGACGTATATATTATGTTGATATTGACATATATGACAACGACGGCACGGAAGGCATTTACTGCCCCGTCATAGTTCAGGACCGTGCCGGAAGGTCGGCCCGTCGGGTTGCGCAGAACGCCGGGCAGTCAGCCGCAAGTGCAGTGTCGTCCATGGCCGCCCTGTCGAGCCGGTATGCTTCCAGCGTTGCGGCGTCGGCGATGAACGAAGTGATACGTTCCATAGACAGCAACGGCAACGTCACCGTATCGGTGTCAGCGGGGTATGAGTTTTATGTGTTTGAAGACATGTCACAGCAAAGGAGGAATTGACGATGGCAAGAAAGAGATCCGCTTATGTAAATCTTGACCATGGCTCTTTCCCGAAACTTATGTATTCGCTGGAGTCGATCATGGAATTGTTTCACGTATCGAAGACGACGGCATGGCGGTATAAGAACGGTCTTCTGAAGGAAGCGTGTACCCAGCGGGGCAAGATTATAGTAGTGGACGTCTGCAAGGCGTTGGAGCTTTTCGGAGTGTCCGATGCCGGCAGGTTCGTAAGGTAGCAATGTTGAACAAATAAAAAGACTGTATTTATGAAAAGGATTCTGATGATTATGTTTGCCGTCCATATTTGCGCCCTGTCGTGCTGGGCTCAGTACGGCGAACTGCGAACCATTGAGATAGGCACTCTGTCGACCACCCATGTGGTGTTTACGTCGGACCTTACCTATGTCGACATTTCCAAACCGGATGTGATTAGGGCCATTGTTGTTGATGCCTCGAAGAACATGCTTGCCATCAAGGCCCGTGAGCCTTTCGATTATGTCACCACGGTGTCGGCTCTTGAGGCGAACGGAACGATGCATACCTTCAAGGTGCGCTACAACGCTTATCCGGAGGTGCTTATTGAGGACATGAGAGGCGGAGCGGCGGCGGGCGAGAGCTCTTCGGCGCCCGTGAACACACAGATAAGACCAGGCCAGCAGCCCGCCGTTGCGGAGCCCGTGCCGACGACGCCTTCGTCACCCTCTTCCCTGAACATAACCACAGGCGAGACGTCGAACTTCGGACGCAGCGACGCCCCGACGCTGGAGGAGATAATGAAATATCCCCAGAAGGTGTTTCACGTGGGAGACCGCAGCTATAAATTGGAGGCCTATGTCACCAATCTGTTCGTATATTCCGATCTCATATATGTGGTTATCACCCTTTTCAATAAATCCGATATAGGATACGAGGCCGGCGAAGCGCAGTTCACCATAGAGAACGTCCAGAACCGCAAGAACAACCTTAACAGTAACAAGTCGCTCTGGGCTCACAGCTCCTACGGCAGTTTGTCCTGCGCCCCGCAGGGAGTGACGACGGTGGGATATACCATACCCAAGTTTACGCTTCTTCGCAACGAATGTCTGAGGATATACATATACGAGAAAAACGGCACACGCAATCTCGTCCTCACCCTTGACGACAGGGATGTCAATTATGCCGTGTCGCCAAAATAAACGGTTTAAAAACAAAGATAAATACCATGCTTGTAAGTTTCACGAAATGTACGACTCCGGACGTGCCTGTCAATACCGACCGTATTTCCTTGGTTTATATATGCTACGGCGTCGAGGATGAGTTGCCGTCGATAAAGATAGTCTTCAGTACCGAAGACAAAGGTACCGTGAAGTTTGATTTCGAATATATATCCGACTGCAGGCAGGCGTATTGCGATCTTCTCCGGCTGATGAATCATCACGAAATCTGATGTTCCTGGCCCTTGGCTTTTATCGCGTTGACATATTTGTCTATCAGCTCCAGGCTGTTGCGCACTATGACGTTCTCTTCGTCAGGTGCGTTTTGCCGTTCCGGGTACCAGGTCTGCCATTTTGTCTGGGATGCAAGTCTCTTTGCCTGAAGGAATGCGTCGCAGTCGTGCGTTTCGTGCCAGGAAACGGATACGCTCCTGTGTTTCGACATAAGCACGGCCGTGATTATGTTCATGTTGAATGACGGTATGCCGTCGATGCCGTAATCGCTGCCGTGCGTATAGCGGGAGCATTTTTTTATGTTGTCCAGAAACGACTGCGCAAAGGGTTTGTCGGTGGTGTGTATCACTATGTCCATGCCGTCCTTTTTGAGGCTCGCCAGCGCGGCGCATATGGCGTAGTGCATGGCGTCGCGGTCGGTGGTGCCGTTCACCGGCATTTGTATCGTGCGCGTGTAACCTCCGCGTTCAAGCACCGCCGCATAAGCGCCCTTGCCCGTGTAAGGGCCGAAAAGCTGCACGTCGGTGACTATGTATATGTTTATCGGCATTTCTTCGAAGATGTTCATGGTCTCATGGTTTTATATTTTGAATCCCAGTTCCTTGCGGTAACTCCATACATAATGCATGGCGAGTAGTGACGGTATGTATTGCTGGGTCTCGCGGGGAAAGTATTTCTTGAGAAGCGGCCATGCGACGCTTCCTTTTTCCCTGACGAGCCTTGCCGTTCGTGCCGCGCCGCAGTTGTATGCGGCTATTGCCAGTGTCCATTCTTTCGTGGCCTCGTAGTTTTCACACAGTATCTTGATTGCCGCGAAGGTTGACGCCACGGGGTCCGTCCTTTCGTCCATGGAGTCATTGACGGTCATTCCGTGTTCCCGTGCCGTGTCGGGCATTATCTGCCACATGCCCCGCGCTCCGGCGCTTGACGTCGCGGTGTAGGAACACCCCGACTCTATCATGCACAGTTCGCATATTTCCGGCGGAAGCCCCGACGCCTCGAACGCCCTGCGAAGATATGGCTCCCAGTCAGCATAACGCTTGAAGATTTCGAGCGTGCGCTCCCTTTTCTGTGATGCGTAATATCTTATCCATCTTATTATGTCCTGCGTCGTTTCCTGATAGTACACCGGGGCGAGGGCGGCCATGTACAGCGTTATCCCCTCCTCTGTGAGCATATAGAGGTCTTCGCCGTTGTCGCCGGGGATTACCGGGGCGTTGACCGCGGTGACGCCGACGGTCACAGTCCTGTATGACGTGAATGCGGTGCCGGCGGTCCTTTGCGAAGAAGCCTTCGCTTCTGTCAGCGCCGACTCTATGTCGGTGAATTCTCCCAGAGTGCTGCTCCAGTCCGCCAGCAGTCCGTCCGTGTCTTGAGCAAGGACGTCGGAGATTATGCCCTGCGCCTCATACGGCGGCTGGGGCAGCGCGTCTTCAAGGGACGAAACGATGACCTGCGCGTGCGCGTTGATGCTGGCGGCAAGGCCCATTGCAAGGCATATCTTACGATAGTGAGTCATAGACGGACAGTATTTCATCCTGGCGTATGCCGAGATAGCGTTTTGTGATCGATACGGAGGAATGTCCGAATACGTCGCACAGAAGAAGGAGAGCCTGTTCCCCGCGTCCCTTCTCGCATTCCCGGAGCCATACGCGGCGTCCGAAGGTCTTGCGGAGCGTATGCGTGGAGAAGCGGCGGCCCTTGGCGTCGCAATGGTCCGATATGCAGCCCTTGACGATCTGTGCGGCCCGTTGCCGCGTCATGGGGCGGCGGCGGTTGATCTTTGATGCGAATATGTAGGCATCGTCCCTCTTGATGAACATTTGGTCATGGCATGCCGCGGCTATTTCGCGCAGGTGCGCGTTTATTCTGAGCATTCTCTTTTTCTCCGTTTTCTTTTCCTGAATCGTTATGGTTTCCGTGGCGAGAATGTCACGCCAGCGCAGTGTCAGAAGATCCGATATGCGCAGGCCGAGATAGCATCCCGCTGCTATGAGCATGGCGTCGCGATGCCGCCCCTCGTCCATCAGGCATGTGACAAGGAACATCGCTTCGTTCCATTCCAGTGCGTTTGCTCCCTTGTATGTCATGACTGTTGTGCGTTGTCGTTGCCGATAAGTTTCATGATCTGTACCACTTCTGGCTTCCGGGCTTCCACTCCCGCCAGCACGTAAGTGGATATGATGTCGTTGTAGGACATCTTTGTTTTCGTCTTCAGCTGCAGGCAGGACTTCAGTGTTTGCAGCAGTTCATAGGTCTGCTGTGAAATAGTGATGCAAGTGTTTTTATTTTTCATTGAGAATTATTTATATACTATTATGTATTGATACGTGTTTGTTATATAAATTCTTTGCAAATATAACAATAATTATTGTATAGTATTTATTGTAACCGAAAATTAAACGAAAAAGTTCAGGTATTTATGGGGTTGGGCATTGTATGGTATTGCAATAACCAGTATTACAGCATATTATATAAACTCCTTTACAAAATGCACCATTTTGTAAAATAATTTCCTTGCTTTTTTGATTTTCGCGTATTTTGGCCGGTAGTGCAGGGATGGAGTGAAATATTCAATTTTCAGAAGGTTGTCGGGCGGTCTGAGCATGATTTTTTTTTAACGATTTTTGTCGGCATCATGTTGCTTTTGTCTTAAGGTGCATGTTTTCTTTGTAGAAAGGTAAAAAGGTAAATACATAAATAAATATAATTATGCGGATACTTGTTGTTTGTTTTTATTTTATATATCTTTGCATATGTTATTGCAGAGCGTATTTTATGCTATATGTAATGACTGGAATGTTTAAATAGGTAAAAAGGTAAATAAATTAATAACGGTGAAACGGGTTCGTTTGGGTGGGTTATTGGGTGGGACAATGCGGTGACACGGCGTCCGTTCCTTTCTATTGTTAAACTTCAGGTAATATATGTCAGTATATTGATAATCAATTGGATAATTTGTATGGCACTTGTAATCTGTATTGCTAACCACAAGGGAGGCGTCGCCAAAACGGCCTCCGTAGCTGCCCTGGGTACGGTTTATGCCGCCGCGGGGCAGAGGGTTCTGATGGTTGACCTTGACACCCAGGCCAATCTTACTTATTCTTTCGTTGACATGTCCAATGGTGCTCCTTCGAGATATATGCACGATGCCATATCGGAGCGCAGGGGGCTGCCCCGGGTGGCTGTCCGTGAAAACCTCTATCTTGCGCCGTCGGGCCTTGAGATGACTCTCATCGAGACGGCCATGTATTCCATGCGCCGCAGGGAGTACGTGCTTTGCGACCTGCTTGCCCCGGTGCGTGACTCCTATGACGTGATACTCGTTGACTGCCCTCCTTCGCTTTCGATACTTACGACCAACGCCCTGGCAGCCTGTGACCGTGTCACGGTCCCCGTGGTGGCGGACCAGCTGTCGTATTATGGCCTTAAGATGATGAAGGCCTACGTGGAGAGCCTGAGGGACATCAACGCGTCCTTGCGCATCGACGACATTTTCATCACGCGCTTCGATGCCCGCGAGCGTCTCGCCCGCAGGTGGGAGTCGGCCCTCAGGGAGGAGTTCGGCGATGTGGTGATGAAAGCCATGGTGAGGCGCAACGTGAAGGTCGGGGAGGCTGTGTCCTCGCTCAACAGCGTCGTCGAGTACTGCCCTTCGTGTGCGGGTGCCATGGACTATGTGGAACTTGCCCGCGAGCTTTCAGCAAGGGCGGCCCGGCGGAATTCTTTGGATATTGATTAAAGGTTATTGCTTATGGCTAGGAATGATGACATAAAAATCAACAGGGCCGATTTTTCCTTCGGCAGGGGCGCTGACGCCGCCCCCGTGCGCGGCACGGTGAAGTCCTCGTATGAGATTCCCGCGGAGCTGCACCGCTCGCTGCGCATGCTGTCCGCGCGCGTAGGGCGCAAGCTTAACGTTCTTGTGGAGGAGGCCTTCCGTGACCTGATATCCAAGTACGGCGGTTAGGATTTTATCGCGGTGACGCTCCAGTTGACCTTGTGCGAGCTTTTCCGCCCTATGGCGTTGATGTCCGATATCTTGATGTCGTCGCGGTAGAACCAGCTGTAGACGGTGGGTTTGGCTATTCCCATGCTGTCCGCGAAGGTTCTTATGTCGCCGTATTGCTTCAGTATGAACCTTGCGAGGAATGCCATGTTGCCTTCGTTCTCTATCGTCCGCCATAGCGTGTCCTTGACGTCTTTCTTGCGGCGTATGTTCAGCTGCAGATCCCTGTCTATCGACAGGGTGTAGTTCTCGTTGTCCGCCGGACGCTCCTTCGTTTCCCCTTCGTAAGAGCATTCCAGGCATATGTCTATCTTCGCTAGGGTGTCCTTGATTTTTTTCAGGCTGCCGTCATCCACGGTGAACCACCACTGTATCGACTGCTGTGTCATGCCGACCATCTTTGACAGCTTGTGACAGTTAAGGTTCAGGTTTTCCAGGATGCATTTGAGGAAGTACATGTTCCTTTGCCTGTTGAGCTCGGGGTCGCTCTTCGCCGTGCGGTAGTTTTCTCTCTTTTTTCTTTGCCATTCTTTTCTGTATTCTGTCTTTGTCGTTTCGTCCATGAGTGTAGTTTTTAATTTGTCTTGCGTAACTGTTTAAATTTGATAGAAATTCGTGTTTTTCTTCTTCGGGTACTTGTTGCTTTTCCTTTTAATTCGTATATTTGTTCTCGGAATGACTGTGGCACTGCGCTAAAGATAGTCCGTTTCGGGTTCTTTTGCAAATTTTATTTTTCTTTGTCACGGTTTTCGTCCGCCTTGCCAGCAAGGATTTTGAACAATCTCCGCGTGCCCGTTTTTGAGAGGTTGCGGTCCGACAGACTTCAAATCGAGCGCGATATGTCCGGTCAATGGAAGGAGATGGTTGTAGATCCCTTTATCAAGGAAGAGATAAAGGCGTTCCCCATGCCCGATCTGGTAAGGGCTCTTTTCCCTTCGCACAACATCCCCGCCAGGGGGCGCATGCTCAGTCCTTTCCGTGACGAGAAGCATGCTTCGTTTTCTGTATTCAAGCCTAGCGGCAAGGATTACTGGATATGGAAGGATTTTACTACCGGCGAGTCGGGAGACAACATATCGTTCTATCGCAGGGCTGTGCCGCAAGCGAACGCCGCGGGGAAGAGCGAACAGGAACTGTTCATGGAGACCCTGGACGAGATGGCGCATTTCCTTTTCGGGCGTTCAGCGTATATAGGTGCGGGCAAGGATGTCCGCGCCGTGGCCGGCAGCGTCAGGAGCTCCGTTGTCAGGACCCCCTCTTTTGCGGTCGCCGACGAGCCCGTGCTCAAGGTTGTTCGCGAGCTTGCCGCGGATGACGTCCGGATTCCCCGGTATATAAGAAAATATTGGCGCGGCCGTGGCATATCGGACGACGTCATGGCCCTTTGCGGATGCGGTTATGTCGAGATACGCAACGGCAACCGCGCCGGATTGACCGTCAACGACCCCGTTACCGGAGTTCCTCTTCTCGGTCTCGACGGTAGTCCCGTTGTTGATGACGGCATCATCTGCGCCGTGGGCATGCGCAATGACATAGGCGGCGTGGTGTTCCGCATCCCCGACGAGAAGGTCAAGGGGAGCTTCAAGTCCAGCAGCACCGTCTCTTTCATCTCCACCCTGATGGTTGGGGGCATGCGTCCTCTTTCGTCGGTAAGTTACCATGGTGACTGCGGCCCCGTCGAGGGGATGACCTATGACGCGGCGGCCCGCCATCTCAACGTGGGCCGCGGACGCTGGTTTGACGGCGTCGAGCCCCGCGCCGCCGAGGCCGCCATGCGGTATCTGTGCCGTGCGGGTTCCCTGTATGCGTCGGGACATGATGACGCCAAGGCCGCGAGTATCATTTCCGCCCTCAACGACCGCGTGTCCGACAGGGTTGTTGTTGTGGAGGGGATGTTTGACGCCCTGTCCGTATTCGAGCTTGCGAGGGCCGGGATGACTGAAGTGCAGGACTGTGATGTGGTTGTAGGCAATTCCATAGGCAACCTGAAATATGCCGTGCCCTTTATTGCGGCTCACAGCGACGCCCTCGTGCTGCTCGACAATGACCTTGCCAGCAAGGCGGGACAGAGGGCTTCCGCGAAACTCGCCGTGGAAGTGGACGAATTCTGCAAGGGCACCGGCCTTTCGTGCACGGTGGTTGACGGCTCGTTCCTTTACAGCGGGCACAACGATGTCAACGACTGGCTCAGGGAGCGCAAGGGTTTTGCGGTTAAGGGTCAGCCCGGGAAGGATCTGTCCCGGGAAAACGGCGCCGCCCCGTCTCGACGCGGCGGTGTAAGGATGTAGGATTTTTTAGTATGTATAATATGTATATGTCTTGATTATATGAACAGGTTTTGGAACAGGGCCGTGCTTGCAGCCGCGGCCGCAGCGTTTTTCTTTTTCTCGGCTCCCCTCTGGTCCGTCGCCGCCGGAGCGTTCGTCCTTATTAGGGGTGGCGGCATGGTGCGCAATGCCATGCGCCGCAGCGTGGCGAGGCGCAATGGCTTCACTGCGGACAACGCCACGATGGATGCGGCGATAAAGTCTCACAGGAAGAAGACGCGCGCGAAGCTTTATAGCCGAGCCCACGGCTCCTGGCGTATAGAGAACTTCCCTCTTGACATGAGGCCCGAAGACCCGTTCCACTGGCACACCAAGGTCGAGATACCAGGCGTGGGCAATGTCGTGGAGGCCGCATATATCAACGGAAAGGCCAACTTCAGCATGGTTGTCGCCGACGCCCACGTGGCTCAGGACGTGTCGGGATATATAAAGCAAAACTGTATCATCGGTGCGGATGTCATGCGCCGCTCCGACGGCAGGTTCACCATAACTACGGATAACGCCGAAGACATGTCGGCCCTCGTCAAGGAGTTTTATCCTTCGAGGGAGATGGTTGTGCGCCGCGATGTCCGCACTACGCAGCAGTATCTTGTGCGTGGTTGCGGAAGCTACGAGGAGGCGCTTGAGAAGTTCCGCCGCGACCGTTTTTCGTATTCCGCCGACAACGTGTATGTGTCTTATCAGGACACGGTCAACGGAGTGCCGCAGCATGGCACGGTGTCCGGCCGGGCTATAGATACCAGGGAGCTCGAGCTCGGCACTTATGTTGTCAACGAAACGACTTCCGAGGTGTTCAGCAAGAAGGTCAATGTCTTCGCTAGGTTGGAGTGTACGGAAGAGGCCATGCGTTCCCTCGCCGTGGATGCTGTGGGGCGGCCAGACAGTCCCGGATATTCGCCGTTCGTGCGTTCCGACGACCTTGTGGAGGATCAGTGCGTCGTGACCCCGGTTCTCAGTGACGGCATCGCCGGTGGCGAAACCAAGCGTTACATGAAGGTTGACGGCATGGACATATACATGCCGGGTGACGCCGAGCCTGTCGGCGCTCCTGTGCTCACGGTGCGCTTCGACAAGTCCGAGGATCTACTGGACGTCGTCTCGGGCAGAATACCCCTTTCGTATTACGGGGACAGGATAGCCATCGAGAGCAGGAATGTTCTTGAAGAGGGTAGGGAGACGAACAGGAATTTTATCCTTGAGATTCCGGTTGACGGCGAGTTGCTGTCTTGTGTCCAGATAGCGTCAAGTCTTGTGAAGTCGTTAATGGACAGATACGGCGACACCGCCTTGTCGGAGGAGGAGGCGAAGGTTGCCGTGCTTCAGCACTATCTTCTTAGCGGCAAAGCCCTCAAGGTTACGCTTGACGACGTGCCCGCCCTGTCCGAGGCAAAGGTCAACGGCCTCGAAATGTCTCTTTTCAAACAAAGGATGGAAGATTTGACGGACGAGGGGCTCGCGCCGGCGCTTGACGATGAAAAGAAACTGGAATGGATAAAAGACGCCGTGTGCGTGAAGGATGTCAACATGAGGTTTGACGACAAGAAGATGGAGCTTACCCTGACGACTTCGTACCACTTCAATTCCGGCTCTCTCAAGGTTGAGCGTATGACGGAGAAGCTCGATGAAGATACCGCACTGAAGTTTATGTCCAGGGATGTCAGCAGGGCCGAGCTTCTTGATGTGGCTTTCCGTAACAATCCTGACTTCAAGGTTTATCTCGATCCTGTCTACAGAACGCAGACAGTGTATTCCAACGGCATGAAGCCTTTTGTCATGGGAGAGATGCCGTTGACAAAGTCAGAGGAAAGAAAGGCAAGAAGGCGCTCGAGACAGGCCGCTGCGTTAACTGAGAGCATAAAGAAGGCCCAGGGGGTCAAGATGCAATAATCGGAGTGCTCCCTATTGTATATCGTCGATGTTAAATTTTAAAATTTTTAATGATATGTATAGTTTACCTACAGTAAAGCAGTTCAAGGAAATCATAGACAATTGCCGGTGGGATTGGAATGATGAAAAGAAAGGATTTGATGTTACAGGAAAGAATGGTAAAAGTATTTTCCTTCCGACATTGGGATATAAATTCGAAAATGAAATACGCTATGGGGGTTCGATCGGCTACTACTGGTCTTCTACCGAGAATTCTAGTTCGGATGCCGACTACCTCGTTTTCGGCTCGGGCAACCTCGGCATTGGCGACTATATTAAGTCGGACCGCTACTTTTCAGTGCGTCTTGTTTCAAACGGAAATGATCCCAAAATCAAAGGCTTCGTTGACCTCGGACTACCCTCAGGAACATTATGGGCGGAAACAAACGTGACGAAAAAATACCTGAACTGGCATCAGGCGCAGGATTTCGTCAAGGAGTTAAACAAGAAGGAGAAGGCTTCAAAGTCTGTAAGACACAGCATGTAGATCGGTTTAATTTGTAACAATCAAAATCATATAGCCATGTATAGTTTAGCTTCAAAAGAACATCAGGATGTTTTCGCCAGCAATATAGAGAGTATTGTCCGCGAATTATATGGACTCGTTCGAAAGAATTCCTTCCATTTCAGTCTCGACGACCGGATTGAAATGAAGTTTATTCCAAGCAAGGCCGAAGATAGTGAGGTGGATATTGTTGCCAGGGGCGTTTATTATGATATGACCTACGGGGGACTGTATCTCCGCTATGACGACATGTCTAAAGCCAACGGACCGTCACCTGAGATCGC
>Ga0310696_10003271_pt1 | contig 20374 bp, 15 predicted proteins | sample AusTroGonzalo_MG_4_FD_203885 | JGI IMG/M metagenome (GOLD analysis project Ga0310696, IMG submission 203885) | Bovine rumen microbial communities from tropical cattle in Woodstock, Queensland, Australia - Gonzalo_02 (v2) (version 2) | ecosystem: Host-associated > Mammals > Digestive system >... | reverse complement strand
TCGCTGAAGAAGCTGCTCCCGAGGCTGAAGCGACCGAAGTCGCCGCCGCCGAAGATGCGACGGACGATAAAGAGATGGAAGATTCCGAAGCCGAGAAGAAAGAAGGATGCGCTGAAGACGCAACCGCAGAAGTAGTTGAGCAGACTGTTGAAGTGCGCGAAAGTGTTTTTGAGTGTCCGGATACCGGCGAGACGATGCATGTGGTTGAAACTCGTGAGCGTCTTGTTGAGACAATTGCGGAACGGGATCAGACAATTGCCGAACAGAAAGAACGTATTGCTGAACTGGAGCAGATCGAAGCGAAGTATAACGCGATCATCGCTGAACAGGAAGCAAAAGCTCTGGCTGAGAAGCAGGCGAAGGCGAAAGCGTTTGCCGAAAAGCAGGGTCTGGATAGTGCGGACGTTGCTGTGGCGGAGGCCATTGAAAAACTCGACTACTCTAAAATTGCCGAACTGGCCATGGCGGAAGCCGAAGAAGAGAAACAGGAAGAACCAGAAATGAAAATCACGCTGGCAAGCTTCGTGAATCTCGAAACCAGTGCGGAAGAATACGGTGGGCTTTTGAAACCCGCTAAGAAATAAACAGGAGGAATATGGCTTATGGCTGGATATTTCGATAAGCTGGATGGGCATGTCTATGATGGCGCTCACAAGGCTGGTGAAACACTGCCGAATGGCGTGTTTGTTGAAATCACCGCTAATGGTGTGAAAAAGCTGGCTGCTGCTGGCGATGCCGCGTTCCGTGTTGAAGAGAAGACTTCTCTGTGGGGACTCCCCGCTCTGCGTCTTGTCTGTGTTGACCCCGGAACCAAGGAACTGTATTTTGTCGAGAACGAGTGGGAGATCTACGGCGACAAGGACTACGACGAGAGTCTGTATTCCGTGGATGAAGGCCACTTCGTTCGGATGCGTCGGCCTGTGATCAACGACGAGCTGATCATGAGCATTGATGCGACGGCTTATGCCGCTATTAATGAGGGAGACACCGTGGCGCCTGCTGCCGGTGGCTCTGTAGCCTAAGAAAGGAGCGATGAGCAATGGCTATTGAAATCTTCAAGGACAGTCAGATTGTTTCTGTAGCGACTGCCGCCGCTCGTCATGAACGGCTGGACAGCAATGTTGTCGCAGAAGCTGATAAGCTGATCAAAGATCTGGCTTCTAACCCCAATCCGCATAACAAATACCAGATTGCGCAGCTGGTTGGTTTCGCCGTGAACGAACTCCAGAAGCGTGATACCAACTGGGTCGATCAGATCGCCGATGTGAAACGTGTTGGCTTCGGCGACAAGGCTCAGTTCCAGATCAAGCTCCCCGGCGTCCGCGCTTTTGTGCAGGCCAAGGGTGCTACCACTCCCCGGACCAAGAACGCTCAGAAGACCGTTTCCTTTGAGACGATCGCTGTGTCCTGCCGTCCGTTCGTGAACCGTGTTGAACTCCAGAACGGTCTGGCGAAGGCCGCCGATCTGATCAACGACGCGAATTACCAGATGACCTGCGCTATGAACCGCCACTTCGAGAGCGTTCTGATTGGCGCTCTGAACACCGGCAAGTTCATTGCTCCGTACTACGGCGCTGGCACCAACGCGATCGTTCAGGGTACTTTCGATCCTATGGTTTATCACTGGATCCGCACCACTGGCGGCGCTGCTATCATGGGCGACGTCGAGAACATCGCGAAGCTGAGTGCGCTGACTGGTTTCGAGTCCGCGACGAACACCAAACAGTTCGCTGAAGACCTGATCAAGGAACACAATGACAACGCCGCTCTGGCTACCTACAAGAGCGCGAAGGTTGTTGAGATGATCAACCCCTTCATGGAAGACGGTTCCGATGATCTGGTGTTCCAGAAGAACTATCTGTACATCCTGCCTGCTGGCATTGATCCTTCCATGCGGCCTCTGAAGGTTGTGTTTGAAGGCGACGTCTTCTCCGAAGAAGCCACCAACATCGACGACCTGACTTGGGAAATCCGTCTGGATCAGTACTTCAATGCTGCTGTTGCTTACGGCGATCGTCCGTACATGGGCGTGTACGAGATTAAGTAATTGACCTCGACCATTGGGGAGGGGCGCTGAAACATGGCGCTCTTCCCCGTTTATTTTTGAAAGGAATGAAGGAATATGGAAAATAATATCAGGCTGTATAACCGGAATAAATTTAATGTCGGTGTTGTAACGCCCGGTAAGCCTTATGGGCAGAACATTGTTCCCGGCGGATTTATTCTTGTCAGTCAGGATGACATTGACTACCTGACGGCGACGAGCAATGCGCTTCAGTCAGGAATGCTTCAGCTCGATAAAGAAAAGCAGAAAGAACTGGCTGAACAGACCGGGATTGATACTGAAAACAACGCTAATTTCATGAGCGATGAAGATATTAAAAAAAGACTGTCCGGAAACGCTAATCAGCTGAAGAAGTGGCTGAGTGGAGAAATTGAACTGTATACGCTCGACCGGATCGCAGAAATTGCGATGACGATGAATTTGAGCGCAAATAAGATTCAGGTTCTTCAGGACAGAATGCCAAACTACGAATTCATCAAAAAATAATAACAAGAGAGGGTGACGCCGTATGACGGATATTGTGGCGCTGACCCACAGACTATACAAAAAGATCAAGCTCCAGAAGGTTCCGGAGACACTGCACTGGACAGACCAGATTGACTATATCGTTGACGGCATACGTCATCTGTATGTACTGAGCGGAAGGGAACTCCAGTTCTCGGAAGATCTGTTTGAGTATGACGAGAGCGGCCATATCTGCTCGTTTGCGAACGACATGACACTGGCTGAAACAGAGTGGGTATTGCTTGACGCGCAGACAGAGTTCTACCGGTTTGTGCAGGCGAGTGTGGATGATCAGGTCAGCTATACGACTGACGCCATGAGTGTGACCCACGGCGATAAACCGTATGAACATATCGGCGAAACGATCGACAAGCTGGAGATGAAGAAGGCGATCGTGTGGACGCGGCTTGTTCGGTATAACCAGCTGGGGGTGTCCGGATGAGAGACATTCAGGAGATTGGTGTTCGTGTAACGTACAAAGACAAGGATATGCGACCGACGTATACGAGGACGTATTCGCTGTGCGAGTATACGGAAATGCTACGGCAGGATTTGCTTCGGCTGATTACGGACGTTGAGAATCTGTGCTATATCGCGAACGAGAATAAGTCGAAAGCAGACTGGAGCGACCAGACCTTTGAGGAGTTTTGCAGGATCAAGCACAAACTGCTTGACAAGGCCGGAGACATCGGGAGGCTTCCCGAAAACATCACACTGCGGACAACGGAGCCGCTGAATGAATATGTTGCGAGGATGCTGAACGAAGGGGATGATGGTTATGGCACGGGTCGTGTGGGATCGTAAAGAAGACATCGCGAACGCCAGAGACACCATCGAGTATACGCCGCTTCCGAGCAAGGAAGACTTCAGACCACCGGCAACGATTGAGAGTGATTTCACGAGGCTGCTGGATCATGAAGTCAGACATGTCAACTGGACATTTGAACTGATTCATAACTGGTATTACGTCAGCACACAGACAGAAGAAAGTCTTGCGGCGCTGACAGAATATAAACTTCGTCAGATGTACGAGGGCGGTACAAGGATTATCCGGATACACAAGATTGTTGTAGTCGGCGAGGAAGAAAAGGAAGACAATGACTACTACGCGTTATCGCCGGACGGTACATATGAGAAGACGGACGCGTATGAGCCGGAATATATCCGTGGACAACAGACTTCCATCGACTGGAAATCGAAGATCGGCAACTCTGATATGAGTACGAACTTCAAGACGGACTATACACATGTGATCGAGAAAGGTGACTATGTGGTCCGTGAAGACGGAATGCTGTATCTGCTGAACTGGAATATTACGCTTCACGCAAACAATCAGGCGACACAGAGTACAGAATGCAATGCGATCATTGATATCACGAGAGAGTTTCCGGATATTACTGATAATAAAGGATTTCTGATCGAACCCGGCGGACGGCGTCCTGTCGCTGCCGGGTTGCCTGTAAGCCATCAGGAGTACGCTGGGCGTCCTGACTACAGCGGCGCGAGCGGACAGGCCGGTATGCATCCAGACCACCTGATCACGGTAAGTTGCCAGTGGAATCCGACGACGAGGAAGATCCGGCTGGACGACCAGTTTATCCTTGGAGACTTTACTTATAAGGTCATGAATATATCTCTGGCGGAGGTTCAGGTGGACAGGGATTACGGAATCCTGACGCTGAACGCGAAACGTGTTGCCGGTGGGTCGGTGAATGGCGATGAGTGACTTTACGCCGAATAAGCTCGGATTTGATGAGCGCGGATATATGGTGGAGTTCGAGGAGTGTATTAACCTCGCGCTCAACCATTTGTCTGTTAAGGTTCAGGATCTTATGGCTCGAGAGATTATGTCAAATGGTAACGGTACTGTCGAAATGAGATCGACGGCGTGTCGGCAGATCAAGGAACTGTCAAGAAAAATTGAAAAGGGAACAGTTGAGTTGGTTGTCGGGATCGACGAAGGATCTCTCGGCGGGTTCAGCAGTCAGACATTTGTGCGAACTGTTGTCGTATTGCATGGTAACGTTGCAAACGGCCCGTTGATGGCCATACCGAATAAGATGGCTTGGGACAAAGGCGTTACGCACTATCGTGTGAGCGATCGCGTCAAGAATGCATATTATTTGCCGGACGGTATGATGCAGTACGAAAAAGTGAACGGGTTTGGCGCTGAACGTCATATGCTTGACAATATTTTCGAGCATCAGATTAATCATGTGATCGACGATTTTTATGATATGCTTGATCATCTGCTGAACTCAATTGACTATTCCAAATACATAACAGTGGGGTGATGCGAATGGGCGTGTCTGACCGCTATGTCGAGAAGACAAGAACATGGCAGGATAACTGGAACAACGTCGTTCGCAATGTCCTGTATCCTGATGATAAACTGAAAGAACTGATGCTTGTGCCGGAAGGTACGAGCATTATTGATTTTCAGAAGAAGTACTTTATCCGTGACGGTTCCACAGACGAACTGCTGACGAACGAAAAGGTGCGTGTCGTGACATACGACGAGCAGGGATCTGAAACATGGAACAAAGGCGTTCGGGTTAAGTACAAGAATTTCGATATCTTCGTGAGTGAGGATGTCGAGCATACGGCAGATATCGACAGGCTGCGGAGCCGACAGATATTGATCGCCGAAAGAATCAAGTATTTGCTCCTGCGGAAATGGGATTGCGAACATCTTCATTTTCAGTATGAGGACGAATACGATCAATGGACGAAAACGGTGGGCTATAAGATGTATAAGCTCACCTTTTTCTATAAAACGACGGTATAACGGTTGACCGTTATAGGAGGAACGGAAAGCCTGTCTATATCATCAATTCATTTTAACAAGGAGGAAGAACGCATTATGCTGTATTAAAGCAACTTATCATTGCAATAGTACACGTTCAGCGCAAGCTGTTCGTAAAACAACCTATTGAATTGCTGGAAACCCTTAAAGCTATCGGGGCGACAACGTGGCGATGAAACAAGCGCGAGCGTGAGTGCGACGAAAGTAGAAAGAATCCGATAGATGTTGCAAGGTCAAATCCTAAACAACAACAAAATAGGCAATCAGCAGCCAAGCTCCGAAGAGGAGAAGGTTCAACGACTATCCCATATAGGGAGTAGGGTCAAGCGATCCGAAGTGGTAGGCCCCGACGCGTTGGTCGGGTGAAGATATAGTCTGCGCTTCATGGAAACATGAAGGAGTGCGTAAGCACCGGTACGGTGTAGCGAACCGTTGAATAAGGATGGTTTGCTGGATAAAAACCAGCCGCCTCCCATGAGAGGAGGTGTATTGACATCTATAAAGGTTATAAGATCAGAATCTATCCCACGAAGGAACAAGAACAATTAATATGGCAATTTATTGGATCGTGCCGTTTTGTGTGGAATTATATGCTTAACATACAAAATGAACGTTATGCTAACGGGGAAAAATTCTTGAGTGGATACGAAATGTCTAAGTTGCTTCCGGCGCTTAAAAGGCAAGAACAGTATTCATGGCTAAACGATTCTCCGAGTGCGAGTTTGCAATATGTTTGTGTAAATCTATACACAAGCTTTTGTGATTTCTTTAAGCATAACAAGGGTCGGCCAAAGTTTAAGACTCGTAAGAAATCGAAGCCATATTATCAAGTACAGAATAGTTATTTTTATTTTGATGGTGTTTATATCCAAATACCAAAGCTTGGGCGCGTAAGGTTTAAATCAGACTATGTATTTCCTAATGGGCTTGGCAATACATTTTGTGATATTAAAATCAAACACGAAAATGATAAATGGTTCTTGTCGTTTACAATGGAACATGAAAACCAAGTGCTTCCAGAATTAACAAATAATTCTATGGGAATAGATTTGGGGATCAAAGAATTAGCAGTGGTTGCGTTTGGCAAAAACCAAGTAGTAATTCACAATATCAATAAGTCAACAAAAATGAGAGAAATAGAACGCAAGATTAAAATATATCAACGATCTATTTCTCGAAAATACTTGGGATCATATAAGCGCACTGGTCGATTTGAGTCAACAAAAAATATTGAACGAATTGGCCGCAGACTCAAGAAATTATATGCGCGTCGGAGGAACATGCGAACAAATTATTTGCATCAAACAACTCGTCGACTGGTTGATATGTTGCCGCATAAAGTGGTTATGGAGAATCTAAATGTTGCCGGGATGATGAAAAACAAGCATTTATCTAAAGCATTGGCTGAACAGAACTTTTATGAATTTGTTTGGCAAATGAAATATAAGTGCGAGTGGAATGGCATAGAATTTGTTCGCGCCGATCGATTTTATCCAAGCAGCAAAACATGTTCCGGATGTGGATGCATTAAGCGCGACCTGAAGTTATCAGATCGTGTTTTTATTTGTCCTGAGTGTGGATTGCAAATTGATCGCGATTACAACGCTGCTATTAACCTAATGAGATACGAAGCCTAACAAGAGAGACTTCGGTCTTGAGGTGTCGTTACACCTTTAAGCTGTGGAGCGTTATACAAACCAGAGTAGCTTAGGCAAAATGGGACGCTGTGAAGCAGTAAGTTCATTACTGAACATAACGGATCGATAAGTATAATGGGTATCTCGCGGATGTTCCGAACATTGAGTTTGTGCGTTGTGACGGCACTGTGTTCGCCTATGACGAACTGAATTCCGCCAGCATGACTGCCGGTCACAACATGATCACCATCACCGGTGGTCAGGGCAATTTCCCGCTGGCATACATCGACACCGACTCCACGCTCGAGTTCACCTTTGAAAGCTCTCAGTTTGATGCTGAGATCTTCGAGATGGCGAATGGCGTGAAGATCGAAGAGGGCGACTTCGGTATGCTGGAGAGCCAGAGGTACGACGTGGAAGCCGGTCTGAAGATCGAGATTCCCTACGAAGTGAAGTCTGGTTCTGTTGTGATCCGTGGTCTTGAAGAGGCTTCTTCTGCTGCGGAAGGCAAATTCAAGGTCGAGATCACTGCCGCCACTGCTGAAACCGCTGGTAAGGCTGTTGTCACTTTCTACGAGGGTGATGTGGCTGTTGGTCAGACGATCCGTGTTGCTTATCAGCGCCGTGTTGTCGGAGCCGCGAAAGTGCCGGTCAAGACCACGTCTACTACGGCGAAAGGCGAACTGTTCGCACATTGGCCGATTTATTCGGACGGAACGAATTGCGCGGACGCGGCAATTAAGGGGTTGCTTCACCTGCACATCTATCGTGTGCGCGTGACGGCTCTGCCGGGATTCAGCAACTCTTACAAACAGAGTTCGACCAATGGTCTTACCTTCGCTGCTATGGATCCTAAGAAGGGCAAGAAGCAGATGTACGATCTGGTGTATGAACCGCTGGATGCTGATGGCAACATCGTGGCGAAATCTGGCGACACCGTGGAATGGTTCTAATGAGATGAATCTCATGAATCCGATCTGAGGAAGACGGATAAGGTAATTTAAAGGGAAAGGATGGGGTGTGTACCATTGCATAAGCGATGACACACCCCTCTTTCTTTTTATCCATAAAGGAGAAAGGAAGAAGAGATATGGCAACGAGGACAAAGGCGATGCCGCAGAAAGAGCAGATCGAGAAAGAGATGCCGGAGAGCGGCGTTGAGAAGAAAGAGATCCCGAAGGCTGGGAGAAAACAGAAGGAGCTTCCTACGGTCGGCGTTCCGGAAAACACGGTAATGATCGGTGGGAAGCTGATTGAGATTAAACCAATGAGGCTTGAATATGTACGCAACCGGACGGCTGCGTTTAGACATATATTGGAGACATATCCGCTGTCTGACATTCTGGCGATGGAGAATTCGTTCGGCGACGGGCGCGACGGTGACAAAGCGTTATATGACTGGCTCGTCGCGGTGACAGACGATGAGGACCTGATCCGCGAGAATTATGACAAGATAGACACGGGAACCGTGTATAAGATGCTTGCGATTCACCGGCGAGTTGATAAGATCGACGAAATGGAAGCAAAGCTAAAAAACGTGGCGACTCCGGGGGAGGCTTGACGCTCGACAGGGCAGTAGCGCTTGTGGCGACTCACCTCGGAGTGGTTGACGAACAGCAAATCAATAACATGAGCTACATCTTCTTTGAGGATGTGCTTGCGGAGCTTGGACATAAACTGAGCTATGACGCGGTTGTGAACTATGCCGGTAACAGCTTCTGTAAGGACAGCTGGGACATGATCATGGACACCAATCCGATGACGATTGATGACAAGGGCAGAGGAAGTAAACAACAGAAAACACTCGCCGACTTCTTGGGTAACGCGAGGATCGCGACGCCTGCTGACTTGGCGAAGATGAAAGGAATTAAAGGAAATGGAAAAGAAAAAGTTTGATTTAAGCAGTTATGCGGACGCATATAAAGAGATGACCGTAAAGGGTGACGACGGAACGATCGTGATGGTGCGTGACCATATCCCGTATGTCGAAAAAGAGGAGATGGCGCGGGAGATGGCGGAGCGACTGATTATGATCCACGACGATTCGTGCGTTTATAAGAGCAGTGAGTACAGCAAGCTGAAGAAATATTACGTAGCGAAGTATTATACGGATATCGACACTGAGGACGAGACGCCGGAAGCTGTGGCCGACTTCATGGTTAACAATGAGGTCTGGCCTGTTATCAGGTCTGAGTGCGGATGGGACGTGTCGATTGTGTGCGGCATTTTCGACAAGCTTTATGAGTCTGTGCGTAAGACGTATGAGGACGACAAGAGCCTCACAAAAGCGCTTCGTACCAGCTTTGCGTTCCTGTTCAATGGTGAGGATATCACGGAGTCTCTCGCGAAGGCGGAGGCTATGAAGGATACGATCTACGAGGCCGTCGGAGCATTGCGAAAGGTCGAGAAGGAAAAGGAAGAAAAGATTGATCATGGGACGCTGAAGGTTGGCGGCAACATCATCAATTTCGCTAAGAAGAAAAAAGAATAATCTGACCCGCCATGGTTCGGCGGATTTTTTTTAAAGGATGTGAGAATTCATGGCGGGAACAAATGGCGCGGATAAATGCATAGGACGGCTGTATCTTGACATCAGTCAGGTGCAGAGTGATATCAAAGAGGTTAACGAATGGCTTGGCAAGATCGGCGCTAATATCAACCTTGAAGATAAGCTGAGTAAGAAAGTCAGCGCGGCGTTGCAGAACCTTGTCAACGAGGCGAAGAAGGCCGGAGAAGAAACTGCAAAGGCGATGGCTGACATTACAAAGGGCGATAACCTAAAGGGCCTTGAAAGCAATATGTCCAAGATCTCGTCTGTTATAGAAACGACGGTCAGGACAACGCAGGACGGGATGGGCAAGGTTGTCAGTACTGTTACTTCCGGTTTTGACGCAGCTGGAAATAAAATTAAAGAGTTCGCGAACGCAGAGGGCCAAATTACTAAGCGCACCACTGAGGCGACAGATGCTGTTAAACAGACGGTTGAAATGTACCAAAAATTGTTTGAGATTGGTACAAAAATCAACGATATGGAAGCCAAGGGCGATACTAAGTCAACAGCATATCTGAAGGCAACGCAAGATGTGGCGAATTTATATCGCGAACTTGAAAAAGTAGACGAGTCAACAAGGAAGGCTGCACAGTCCACACAGGAATATGCACGGGCGGAAGAACTGTTTAATGCGGCAGCTACAATGGCAGAGCAACGGTCGAATGAAGCGGCACAGAAAGAAGCCGCAAATATTGACAAGCTCGTTGCAAAGGCATTGCAGGCGGACGAAGCCAAAGCGGCTGCCGCTGAAAAAGCGGCTGACCGCGAGGCAGAGGCTGCGGCGAAAGCGGCGCAGAAAGAACTTCAAGAGCGCGAAAAATTAACTCTTATGTATCGTCAGATGTTTGACGAGATCGAGAATAGAAATACTCAGGCGGCGCTTGATCAGGAGCGCAGTACAATGGAAAAGGTCGTCGCGCTATATCGTGAATATTTCGAGAACAAAACAAAAGCAGTTAATGCTGAAGCAAAAGGGAATACAGCGAGCGCCGATATGTATACTGGGCTTGCACATGACGCTTTGGCGAAGTTGCAGGCATATGACGCAGAACTTTTGAGGGTTGCTGAAAGGACAGACGAAGTTCGCAGAGCGCAGGTTGAGTGGCAAAACGCAATCAATTCGTCTGCGACAAAAGATGCGTCCGCCGCAATGAAAGAGCAAGAGCAGAATATTGAAAAATACAAGACAGCTTTGCTTGACCTGATTAAGGCACAAACGGATTTCAACAACAAGGTGGCATCCGGTAAGCTTGTTGAAGGATCTGAAGCGTATAAACAGGCGGAAGAGAATCTCAACAGATTGCAGACCGCGTCGATACGAGCCGGACAACAGATTGATGCGTCGGGCCGTCAGATGGCAGAGGCGACACGCGAAGTCGTTAATGCGATGGATCAGCTGAAGAGTTCTGAAGCGGCTATTGCAGACGCAGGAACTCCTGATTATCTGAAGCAGGTAACTGCGGCGTATAACACATTGCGCGAGGCGATCAATAATTATAACATCGCCAAGAAAGCAAACAACACTGACGATATGAAGACTTGGCAGACGGAGATCGACAACCAGATGAAAGTCATCTCCGGTATTGAGCAAGCCGTATCGTCTTTGAAGCTTGAAGACTCTGTAAGAAATCAGATCAACCTGAAGATTCAGGAAGCGAAAACACTTCAGGACGGATTTACCAAAGGTGTTGTAGGCGGGACTTCTGCCGCGAGCGAATTGGAAATGCAGATGTCCGGTTTGCTTACGCGTATGTTCAGCCTGATGGCCGTTATCAGGACGATCAAAAGCCTGATCCAGAATACCGTTGAATACGTTACAGAGTACAATGACAAGATGAACGAGATCCAGATGATCACGCTGAAGACGGATAATGAGGTCAAAGATCTCGCGAAGACATACCGTGATCTGGCCGATATGATGAACGTTTCTTCGCTTGATATGGCGGACGCGGCTATCTACTTTACCCGTCAGGGTCTAGGAGCGGCTGAGATTGAACGCCGTCTGAAGAACGTTACGATGTACGCAAAGGCGGCAAACGTTGAGTTTACGCAGGCGTCTGAAATTATTACTGCTGTTGTGAACTCCATGGGGCTTGCCAATCAGGAACTGGAAGACGGACGGAATGCGGCACAGCGTGTGGCTGACGTATTCCTGAAGGTCGGCGACAGCGCGGCTACGAGCGGTCAGGAAATCGGTGAAGCCATGCAGAAAGCGGCTGCTTCTGCCGGTGCGTTCGGTATGTCGTTTGAATGGCTGGCGTCCTATATCGCGACAGTATCTGAAACGACACGTCAGGAAGCGCGGACGATTGGTACGGCGCTGAACACGATTATTGCCCGTCTGCACCAGATCAAGCAACAGGGTTATAACTCTGATGATGAAACGAAGATCAATGACGTGCAGAAAGCGTTAGCAAAGATCGGCGTTACGCTGATGGACAACAACAACGAGTGGCGTGACATGGACACGATTTTCCAAGAGATCGGCGCACAGTGGGATTCGCTGGACGGCAAAACGAAGTCGTACATTGCGACAACGATGGCTGGCGTCAAACAGCAGAATGTATTCCTTGCGCTCATGAATGACCTTGGGAAACATAATACCGAGAATACAGAAGAAGCATCACGCGCTTGGCAGTTATACGAGAAGGCAATTGACTCAGCGGGGACAGCGGAGAAGAAATATGCTGTGTATAAAGACAGCGTCGCGGCGTCTCAGGAACGGCTGAATATCGCGCAGGAGAAATTCTATTCACTGATGGATGCAAATGTTATCAAGACATGGAACGACTTCTGGGCGACATATGTCGGGAATATTGCTGAAGCAGCAGAGATGACAAATGGACTTAGTATTATGTTGCCTGTTGCGATTGGTCTTGTTACTGCTTTTGCAGTTGCGATACGGAGTGCCGGTACGGCGTCTGAGTTTTTTGCAAATGTATGGGAGAAGCATCCGATTCTTGTAGCAATATCTGCCGGTATAGCTGTTGTGTCATTGCTTGTAACATGGATCAGCGAGGCGACTGCGGCAATTGAAACGCAGGAAGAAAAGCTCGCAAGATATAACCAGACTCTGAGCGACAGTAATAGCAGACTTCAGGAATACGCGACGCTGCAAAAAGACGCAAACGACATGTTTAAGGACCTCGCAGATCAGGAAAGCACAAAGACGCTAAACGATTATAATACTTTGCTCGACCAACTTTGCGAGGTGTCGGTTGCAGCGAGAGATGCTGTGGAAGGTTTGCGTAACGGTTTTATAAATACTGCTGATGCTGCGAAAATTATCAACAGAGAACTTGAAGACTATATTGATCATCAGCGCCAGATTAGTGTCCTTGCTGAATTATCTGCTTTGAACACATCAAATCAAGTTGATAGACGTTATGAGCTTGCGACAGAGCTTGCAAAACACGGAGTCTCAAACGTTAAGGATTTCGGCGAGTTTATTGGACAGGCCGTATACGGCGAAGGAGACAGATTTAAGAATATTGATGACAGATTCTTTGATGATGAATTCAGAAAACTGTTTAATCATTATGACGAATTGTTTAATGAACAGGAAATATACTTTGCAAACGAAGCAGACAGGATGTATCAGATCGGTCGTGCAATTTGGGAAGAATATTTTGATGGTGCTGAATCAGCCTCACAATATGTCGAGTCGAAAATAGAAGGATTGATGAATAGCGCATTGAGCGCAATTTCAATTGGACTTGACGAAACAACAAAGAGTGTCCTGAAGATGCGTCTGACGGATGTTATCTATGGTCCTGACGGTGTGTTAAACGACGAAGAGGCAAAGACATTCCAAGATAAGATTAAAGCATGGTTGACTGATATCTGGATTAACGGTACTGATATCAGCGATGAGGAGCAGTTGTCATATCTTGGGAGATCTATATTCGGTAATGCATTCAAAGATATGTTCTCTTCCGATGAACTATCCGGATTCGTCGCGAACAATCCGGAAGCTGTACAGGCCATTCAAGACGCATATGAAGCGTTGCTGAAAGCAGGATTCGACGGTATTGACATTTCGGAACTTTTTGACGATGGATTTGGGCTTGCAGAACTGTCAGAAATGGCAGAGCGGATGAAAGAACAAATCAAGTATGAACTTGCAGGAATCTTCAGCGATGACGACTTTGGTGATTTTGAAGATGTCTCACAAAGCCCGTTGGCGCAACTATTTGGAGATGCATGGAGCGATCTGGATTTTGATACGTTACAGCTGTTACAAGACCTTGCTGATGTCGGTGTGTCAATTGATGATATTCGGGAGGCGGCTAAAGACAAAGGGTCAGTTGAGGCGTTTATTGTTGCATTAAAAGAGCTTGCGGAAACAGCTGGCGTCGATGTAAAAGGTGGAGCCGATACCGCTGTAAAATCTATAACAGATATCGCAAAAGCGGCGAAGAAAGAAATCAATGCTCTTGACAAAGTCATCAAAGAGATCAACAACGGGAAGACGATCAAGTTCAGCGATATTGTTGATATTGCGTCTGCGCATCCGGAAATCTTGCAGTTCCTGAACGACAGCGATAAACTGCTTGAAAAGCTGAATGAAATCAAGACAGAAACAAGACAAAAGTATGCTAAACAGCTTAAAGAAAACCTGCTTAACAATGAAGAGTTCTTTAAGACTACGGCATTTGCTGATTATGTCGGACCCGAAGGACAAACGTATAAGACGCTTGCTGAGATTGCGAAAGAAGAAGGCAGAGACTTTAGCCCATTGCTTGATGATATTGTCAACAAGCTTATGAGCATTACGGACGAAGCGGAAGACACGTCAACCGAGCTTAAAGAAGTCACGAAGAGTATCAAGACGGCGAGATCCGATTATGACAAACTCGACACGTTGTATAAAAAGATCAAGAAGAACGGCAAAGTTACAGAAAGTGATCTGATGGATTTCGCGGAAACGCATCCCGAACTGCTCACGCTGCGTGATGACTTTGATGGATTGCTTCAAAAGATTAACGAGTTGAAAGCACAGGATCTCAGCAACATTACAGATTTGTATAAAGACATGATCCTTATGCAACAGTCCGAGGCTGAGAAATCACCTTTCTGGACAACGATGCAGGAAGGGCATATTGATACGCTGAAAGAATACCGTGAATTCCTTGAAAAGACAGGTCAGAGTACAGAGGAGATTGACGAGTACGTTAACAATACGGCGAACAAGCTCAAGGAAGCGGCGGAAGCAGAAGTGGAAGCAGCGCAGACTTGGCTTGAGGCGCAGGTTCAGGCGATTAAATTAAGCGAAGAAGTGAACTGGGCGAAGAGCAACGGATTCTCAGAACAGGTAACACAGATGAAAAATCTGATGGCGGACGATACCGTCGATGGCCTTGCAAAAGCTCGTGATTATTTCAATGGCCTGACAGAGGATATGCGAAAGGCAATTGCCAGTGAGTATCCCGGCTTGATTAAAGCAATGGATGACGTTGACAGGATGCTGAAGAGCGAGAACAAGGACACTGAAAATGTCACAAAGGCACAGAAGCAACTGAACGCAGAACTCAGCAATATTGAGAGGTTCAACGCGGCACAGAATTTTGACAAGACAAACGCCGCGATCAAAAAGCTACAGAATGGTACGATCAGCGTTGCTGACGCCTACAAGGAATGGAACAAAGACCTGAACAGCGTCACGAAAGCATATGAGGATATTCTGAAGGTTCAGGAGAAGGAACGTTATAACGCGAATTCCAAGAACAAGACGAAGAAGGATGTTACTTCCTCAGACGTCACGAATCTGGCATCGCTTCTGAATATGACAACAGATGAAGTGCTGGCGGATTTTCCTGCTGCTATCGAAATGTTTGATGAGCTTACAGGAGCAGCTGGCGAACTGGAAAGCACATTTAATGCGTTGAATGAGGCTGCGTTTATCAGGATTACAGGGACGAGTGAGGCTGACTTCTCAGAACTCGAAAATGGATTGTTTGCCATAAAGTCTGACGCGCAGGAAGTAATTGACATGCTTGTGGCGACAGGGCAATGGAAAGTTAAATCTATTGATCTGCCGCAATCCGCAAAAGTGTGGGACTATAATGCGCAACGCTGGACAGTTATGGCAGCAGCTGGTGAAGCGACTGTGCTTGAGCCGACGAATAATAATCCATTTAAGAAGAGTTCTGTTGTCACGCCGAAGGATTCGACAACGAGATCGTCCGGCTCAAATCGCGGTGGCAGTAGCAACAACGACTTCCGGGACAAGAATGTAAACACCGAAGTTGAGCGGATGCTTGACATGATGAGTCAGGTGAACGCGATACAGGAATACCAGCAGAGCTACTATGCTGCGCAGCAGAAATACTACACAGGAACAGGCCAGCTTCAGGGCGTCATCGGCTACATGAAGATGGAGCAAGAGATTCTTGGCGAACAGAGCAAGACGCTGGAAGGCAATATCGCACAGATCGAACACTGGATCGACGTCAAGAAAAAAGAGCTTGCGGGGCTGGATGCTTCCGATAAGGAGTATAAAGACGTCGCGGATGATCTGGACAAACTGCAAAAAGCGCACCAGACCTACTCGGCGCAGCTTCTGGATAACGCGACCAGCGTGAACGCTTTGACGAAGGCGATCAAGGAACAGTATGACAAGATCCGCGACATGGAGATCTCGCTTCGCGAAACGATCTACAAGGCGATTGAAGACCGGGAAAAGAAGAAGACCGATATGCTGAACGCCGAGATCGAGATGGAAAACAAGATCCTCGACATTATCAAGAAGCGGTACGAGAAAGAACGTGACCAGATCCTTGAGACAACGAACCTGAAGATTACGGCGCTGAAGAAGGAACGCGACCTGTTGTCCGAACAGCTTGAACTGCGGAAGCAGCAGGCAGAGCAGGAGAACAAGACAAAGAAACTGCTCGACCTTGAGAAACAGCTGGAGCGCATTACCGCAGACCCGACAAGGGCGAAGGAAGCGCAGAGCATGCGCAAGGAGATTGCCGAACTGCGTGAAGAGATGGCTTGGGATGCCGCCGAGGAAGAAGTCAAGGCGCAGCAGAAGTCGATCGACCAGCAGGTGGAAAGCCTTGAGGATTATATCGAACAGGTTGAAGAATATTACGAAGATCTGTTTGAACATCCGCAGAAACTGATCGAAGAGATGCGTAACGTCATGGAACAGACCGACGAAGAGATCGTCGAGTGGCTGAAGAAGAACAGCGACGAGTTCGCCAACGTATCCGAGAATACGCAGAAGAAAATGCTTCAGGACTGGCAGGACGGTTTGGATGCCATGCGCGGCGTAATCAGGACTTACTGGGATGAGGTTGAAGAGATTATCGCACAGGGCGACGATTACATCATCAAGTTCCTGAAAGAGAACAGCGCGGAGTATGCTGCGGCTGGCAGGCTTCAGGCCGAGAAGTATGTTGACGCATGGGTCGAACAGCTGAACAACCTCGCATTGGCGCATCAGCAGGTCGCAACGACTGCGGCGGCTGCTTACGACGTGATCCAGCCCAGCACATATAACTCGAACAGTTCTACCGGCAGTACCGGCTATACGAATACGGAAGACCACGGATACAGCTTCGTATACGGCGGAAAGACATATTCAAAGAACAAGTTCAAGTCCAAAGCCGAAGCCGAAAAGGCGATGAGAGAAAGGGTCGAAAAGGTCGTCAAAGAAAAGGCCGGGACTTCGTCAAGTTATGTCGGCCAAGCGATTCGGATGATTCAGGATAAGGCAATCGCAAGCAAAGAGAAAGGCTTCAGTGTTTATAAAAGCGGTGGTTACGCAGACTATACCGGCCTTGCTTGGATGGACGGTACGAAACAGAATCCGGAAGCTGTTCTGAACCCTTACCAGACGAAGCTGTTTGAAAGCATGGTCAAGGCGATGGAGCAGATGAGCAGGATACAGATCCCGACTATGCCCAGCTTCGGCGATTTGGAACTTGCAGGGAACGGCGGAGTTTCTGTCGGCGATATCATCGTGAACGTGGACAACCTTGATACAGACGATGACTACGAGACGCTGGCACAAAAGGTAAGCGACATCCTGATGGAGCGCATCGGGCGAACCACGGTGGTCGGCGGACTGAGAATCAATTCATTTTAACAAGGTGCCGGGGAGATTGTGAAAGCAGTCTCCCCGGTTTTCATAAAGGAGGATGGCAATGAGCGGATTTACATATAACGGTGTTCATTGCAGTAAGTACGGCGTGGAATATGTGCCGGATGCCAGCGCAAGGTGGTGGAAAGACGCCGAGTTTGAAACGTACAAGAAAGATATCTCGTGGCGAAACGGCGGGTACTGGTATGGCTCTTCGGTAAATATTCGCGAGATTCCGATGGACTGCTATTTCGAGGAGATCAGCACGGCGACACGGGAGAAAATACGAAAATGGCTCGGAAGAACAACGAGCGGCGATCTGGTAATTGATGACAAACCGTTCGTGTATTACAAGGTTCGTCCGGACGGCGTCGTCCCCGGGAAACTGTATAACGACATGAATGATACGTACAGCGGGACATTCAGTGTTACGTTTATCGCGACAGACCCGTTCGGATACCTGACGAGAAAGTCGAACAGCGGAAGTGAGAACGACGGCGCTGAAGATTACTGCGGGATCATCGCGACGAGCATGATGCCTGACGCGCCGACAACGTCCAGCCGACAGTTTGACGTATACAATCCGGGAACGCAGAACTGCGGACTGAAGATTTGTGTCGCGGGAACGAGCAGCAATCCGATCCGGTTTATCAACGAGCGAAACGGAACGAAGTGCGTTATCAGCACACTGCCGAGTAACGGGCTGATCCTTGATATGAACGGCGACACCGGGATGGTAAAAACGTATGTGAGCGGATCACCGAATAACTTCTCAAACGGATGCGCGTATCACGACTACGGGATGATCAGGCTGGAAGCGGACGAGACGTATACGGATGTCAGCTATACGGCTGTGCAGAACGGAACGAACTACACCGTAACGCCGGTTGGAATTACGGTGGATGCCGGGATGATTGGCGGATATATCCAGTTCAACGATCCAGCGACAAGAAACGCAAGGATCGTCGCGGTAAACACAAGCGCCGGTACGCTGACATGTACGCTTGGCGGGAGCGGAACGTTCCAGACGAGCGGGAAGATGAGACTGAGTACAATGAACCATATCGTGATTCAAGAAAAGAACAGTAATGACGGATGGGTAACGCCGACAAGCCTGACGCTGACGGCGCTGACGGTTGACTATGACCCGAGGCTGCTGTGATAAGGAGAGATGAAATATGACACAACATGATATCTTTTCATCTCTTGCTGTATTTGACTATGCCAGAAAGAAACTGTGCGACCTGTATGATTCACAGACAGATCTCGCAGGACAGGCGTATAATATTTCGTTTACGCGCAATATGACGGACGGGATCAAGAGCATTGAGTTCTCGATCCCGTATATGGTTGAAGAAGAAAAGAACTTCCGGTGGAAATATCTGAAGAGTGAATACCTGATCCGGTTTATCTATAACGGGCAGACTGAGTGGTTTATCGCGCAGAAGCCTGTGAAGCACAAGACAAAAGGCGAGGTATACGGCGTTGTTGAGTGTTCCGGTCTTGAGGCGTCGCTGAAGACGAAGAACATCTACATGGAGTTTGATGACGAGAACGGAATCGGCACAGTCGATTATCTTGTTGATCAGATCCTTGCCGGAACAGGATGGCATCGCGGACATACAGATCCGATGCTGGAGAAGGATGGCGTAACGGAGAAAGTCCGGTCGCTTGAAAGCGGCGGGAAGCAAGGCGCTCTCGGGCTTATGACGACGGTATGCAACCTGTTCAGATGCTATCCTGTCTACAAGACGGACAGCATGGAGGTTGAGCTGTATAACTATAACAACCGTGATCAGGTGCTGGAAGGAACAGTAGGCGTTAATCTTGACGCGTTATCCGTGAAGTATAACTCGACAGACATTGTAACGAGGCTGTACGTCGAGGGTGAATACGGCGATGACGGATATATCGGGATTGACTCCGTGAACCCGACGGGCCTGAGTTATATCATGAACTTCGACTACTACAAAGAGATCGGCGTGTTTACGGCTGAACACGAGACGGCGCTGGCAAATTACCTGCGTGACATCAGGAACGTTAAAGACAGGATATCCGCAAACGCCAGAGAGATGATCGGCGTTGAAGATGATATCAACGACATGATCGGTCAGTGCAAGATGGTGTTGTATTATACATCATCCGGCTTCAGCAATCCTGTTGTGGTATACGGCGACGATATCACGGGAAGCGAGAAGGCGCTGAATGTCGGCGATGAAGTAGTTGTCCTGAACAATAACGGAACATTCCGGTACGCGACGATCGAGACAACAGCGGCTGCGCTGATCCAGAGCGGAGACTATGGAATCGCGAAGTTTATCACAAACGCAGCTGGATCAATCGGCGCTTATGAGGTTCAGATCGAGGCAAAAGAGAAGGAGATCGAAAACCTACAGCGCAAGATCAACAACACAAGCAAGCCTGACAAGATTGCCGAGTATACAGCAGAGAAGACAAGGCTTCAAGGCGAGATCACAACGATCTATACGCAGACAGACGGTCTGTATGCCCAGATGTATGCGCTGACAAAGAGCGACGGATTACTGCATGCCCTTGCGGAATACCAGAGCATTGACGCGGCGTTGCAGCTTGAGCAGGATGATATTGAAAGCGACTTCATTATCGCAATGGGCGATATGCTTCGGGATGGTTACTGGAACAACCAGAACTATATCGAAGGGCAGGAGCAGCATCTGTACGATGACGCTGTTGAGCGCCTTGA